>Ga0302215_10001458_pt1 | contig 16945 bp, 14 predicted proteins | sample II_Fen_N3_1_FD_194580 | JGI IMG/M metagenome (GOLD analysis project Ga0302215, IMG submission 194580) | Peat permafrost microbial communities from Stordalen Mire near Abisko, Sweden - II_Fen_N3_1 | ecosystem: Environmental > Terrestrial > Soil > Wetlands > Permafrost | place: Sweden: Abisko...
AACAATTCTCTTGTATTGAAAGCATCATTTGATCGATCTTCTATGTAATCCGAAACTGTTTTTACAAACTGATAAATATCCATAGGCTCAGCTGCAGGGCATTCTGGCATAGAGGCATTACTTATAATAGCATCTACCAATTCTGTAGAAACGCTGTAACTATAATTTAATATTTTTACCCTTGGCCCACGTCGACTTCTTTCTTTTTCGAGTATATTCTTTTGGGTAAGCAAATTAAATTCAGGTTGATAGGCTACCACATCAATTATCTCACTATTCAAAAAAATGGAAATATCTGAAAAACTAACACCACTATGTTCGCCATTACAATACAACCAGAATACAATTGAAAAGATGAAAGCTTCACGAGATGTGACACCCATATAATTGGCCAAATACTGAATGTTTATATCTATTTCGGCTAGTAATTCATCACTGTATGTATTATCTTTAAATCTTTTACCTATTGTATTTAGGGCTCGAAAGGCATTAAAAGGTGGAGTAGTAGCTATTTCCATAATCTTTGTTTTAATTTGAGACAAAGGTATGAGTCGCCTATGCCATTTCATAGCACAGGTGCTAAAAAGTAGCAGAAGTATTTATTTTTGTGAGGTATGGGCATAAAAAAAACCGCCACTTGTTAAGAAGTGACGGTTCTGGAAGGTTGACGTTTTTTGATTTTTAAGGAGTCATATAAGTGACATATTTAAATATTGAATTAATTAATAATTTTAGACATTACAAAGACTATCACTTTATTGTCCAATATCAATTTATTAAAACTAGTTTTGTCTGACACAGATCTTTTTCAAACTGTAATATATGAAAGTCAAGTCGTTATAAAGATAGTGTGCCCATCATTAGAAGTGTTGAATACGAAATTTTTCTATTCACTGCAATTTCTCATCCAATCTATAAAATTTTGATAAGATTTTTTTTCGATATTATTCATTGAAAAATAAACGAATTTTCCATCCTCAGTCCTCCTTCTTTCTTTGTTCTCTAATAAATAAATATTATTGTCCGTGTTCCATTGGAATTCAAATCCGTTATTTTTGTCTTTATATTTAAAGTTTATATCCCAGCCCCTAAAAAAATCACAATTGGTAATTTTTTGATTTGATTCGATTTGATTATCATTGTAAAGTTTAGAAAGAATCTCATTTCTTTTATAATTGTCATCGTCTAAAATAATGCCGGAATATCTTGGTTGATAAATTGCTTTATGATCATGAATCCATCTCATTCTTGATCCAGGCATTTCTTCTGCCACATAGTTTAGTAAATTACTTTCAAATAAATTCCTAAATAGTAATGATGTTTCAGTTGATTTAATATCTATTTTACCAAGTAAGATGTCATTTACTGAGACATTCCAAACATTATTTAATAATATATTTTTTTTCCATGTTGCTGCTTTATTGTCAAAAATATATTTCTCATTCCAAACATAGTTTTCAAAATCAGAACAACGACTAATAAGAGCTTTCAAAAGTATTGCATCAGCTTTATAGTTAACAAGTCCATTTTTAACTCCGTCACTATTAAAATACTTTTGACAATTTTTTAATTTCTCATCAAACTTATCCCAATCATAGACATTGACATCTGTTGTAAATAGAAACCGTATTGAACCATTAAAAAATGCTGTTTTTTCCGCCTCTATAATTCTATTTTCCCATGTGTTATTATTATCGGTAAGAATTTGTTTTGCTTTTTCTTTTTCTTCCTCCATTTGATCTTTTGCGAAATCTTTAGAAACGTCTCTTTCTATTAGATGCGTATAAATATCATGAGAAAAGTATGCCAAATCATCAATAAGGCGCATTGCACCAATCATTGGTTGGGTACCATTAATATTTGCATTTTCAACGATATTCCAAATAACCCTAAGCCATTGTCTGAAATTAATAACGTTGTATTGGCCATTTGCAAAATAGCAACATATTGAGTGAAAAACAACTCTTTGGGCTTGAGTTATTGTTCTTGGAATGAATTTTAGTTCTTTGGATGTATTATTTGCACTGAAATTAGAATTTTCAATATAATCTGTAATAAATCTAAATTCAAAATCATTTTCCCAAGGTGGATAAAACAGTTTATTTACATCATCTTTTAAAGTGTTCTTAAAAGCCTCATGAAAATTATCAAAGATTTTAATTAATCGATCAAATAATTTATAATCAAATATCTCAATATCTTCTTTCTTTGGTTTAAACAAATCGAAACTTGTATATTCTAGACCTAGACTCCAAATATTTTTAAAATTATCGCTTTGTTCTAATTTCTCTGCTGTAAACCAAAATCTGTTCATTGTAGAACTATCTTCATTATCAACATTCTCATTTTTCTTTGCTGTAATCAGACTGTTCAAAAAATAACGTTTTAGAAAAGTAAAATAAATCTCATCTATTTTATGCTCTTCCGACTTATATTTCCAAAAGATATCAGTCCAGATAGTATCTAATTTGTGTGCAATTGTATTTTCAGGAGATATCCCTTTCTCCCATTTTTTAAGTTTTATTTGTCCAACTAAATCAGCTTTGAAATTTTCAAAATTTGTTAGCGCCTTACCTCGTGCATTCATTTTTATATAAAGGTCGTCTGATAATTTTAAATCTAACAAATCAAGAAAATAGAATATTATAGGACAATTCGGCCCTGCAAGCACTTCCCAATAATTTATAAAATCACATTCAACAAATACCTCTTCTATACCATCGAGAATATCAATTTTCTTTTCATCCAAAATTGGTGTTCCTCCTAACATGTGGAGCATTGCTTGTATGGTAGGATCTTGTTTCCATGCAGAGAAAAACCATGTTTGATTTTGAATTTGTTCGACAACTGGTTTCTCGGAATTTAGCTCAAACTCTGAAAGCTTTTTACAAAACTCTCGTGATGATGTTCGGGTCTCATAAGAAAATCTTTTAAAGATATTATTACTCTCTGATAATTTACCTGCTTTAAATGCAATAAACCAATGTAAGAGCCAAAGAGTAGTAAGCCGTTGTTGACCATCAAGTGGATTTAAACATTCATTTTCTACACTACCATAAACAAAATCTAATTTAAGTACCTTATCATTATTTGACAATTTTCCATCCAGAGCATCTTTCATGTCCATAAGAAATTTTTCACGCAATTTTTCTTTACCAATGCGTCCTTGTGCATAATCACGCTGTATAATAGGTATTTCTATTTTATGATTTTGTAAGAAATTCCAGAATGTTGTTTGTTGTACATTATTATTGTCCATATTACACCTCTATTATTTTAAAAATTCATTTAAATTTGTCTTGATATTTTTCAAATAAGCTTCTGCATCTTCCTTTGCCCATTCACGTAAATTGTTTGTTAATGGATTGTAATACTTTAGAAATATGTTTTTCGTACAAGGAGGAATGAATGCTATCGCACCATCATTCTCTTTTATAATAAAATCATCCTCAACTATAATATTCTTACCTTGATCTTTACCTATAATAACTCTACGTTTTGCCGGAAATATAGCGTTGCCATAACTCCTATTCGTAGCAGCATCTAGTAAAGTAAAGTTCCATAACATATTTTTCTCATCATCATTTAATTTATTTACTGTTGAAGAAACGATTTTTGTATACAAATCTTCAAATTTTGGTTTTTCCATGCATTTATCAGAAAAATAACTTTTAATCTCTCTCTCTAATTTCTCATTTGTCACACCTATATATGATGCTTTTAACCATTCGTTTTGCTCCTTTTCGTTTACTAATGGATTTTCAGTGTGGGAGTCAATATGCTCTACATCCCATTTTTCTTTTTTGAATAAATGGAATGGGAATTTATAAAAGACTGGGAGTCTATATTTTTCAGCTTTAGTCAATGTATTGTTTTGGTTGATAATAGTCTGAATATTATGTAACAAAAGAATAGGGCGACATTGAGTTTTGGGATTACTGTTTATTTCATATTGCTTATTAATATTAATACATTGCGAAATTTTCTTCTTAATTTCAGGAATAATATACTCATTTAAGAATATTTCTTTTGTAAAGTTTGGATTGTTCCATTGCTGAATAATATTGGGAATACTAGTTTTACATTCAACCAAAAAACCAACATAATGGTATAATTCTAAATCGTCAAACCACTCCTGGAAAGTCTGAAAATACAATTTTATAATTGCCCAATACTCAATTATATTATTATTGTTTTTTTTCTTAAAACAGTAATAGAAATATCTGAATGTTTTATACTCATCAGTACCAATATCTTTCATTTCCTCTTTTGTAAGAAAGAACTTGTTCTGTTGGCATATTAGATTGAAGATTAAATCAATACGAGTAGGTTTATCATAATTAAGTTCATTCAAAAAGAGCCAGAATTCATCATTCTGCAATTTGTTTTCTATGATATCCCATTCATTTGCAATTTCCTGTTGTTGAAGTCTTATCTTTTTATAATCTGCATCCTTGAAATTAAACTTATTAAGAAATAATGCTTTTATTAATTCTGCATTAGTGAGTGATATCTTCCCTATATTCAAACGAGTGAAAACCTTAATTGGGTCTTCATCAACCGATTCATACCAAATAAATTTAACTCTATTTAGAAGCGTTTCAGAAAATCTATGTTTATTCTCATCGTTTTTATCTTTGAACCAATTAGCTATTTGTGTCTTTGCTTCAACAATATGGTAATAATCAATATTACCCTCTTTCTTTTCTTGTTTAATATCTGATAAGAATAATTTACTGTCTGGCCGAGTTTCATATTCTATCCTGTATTTGTTTACAGATTGTAGAAAGGTAAGTAGTATGTAGATAGTTGTTAATCGCTGTTGACCATCAATTACTTCCCAACTTCCTTTAAGCAGATTTTTGATTTCATCCAAATCTTTTGCCTCATTCTTTATCAATTCGAATGTCTCTTGTTTACGTTCCCTAACAACTAAAGGCTGAATACAATAAAATCCTTCATGGTTCTTATCAATAAATTCCTGAATATCATCTAACAGATCTTTTACCTGCTGTTTTGTCCAACGATAACCACGTTGATAATTAGGAATATGAAAATTCATTCCTAATAATTCGTTTATTGACTTTAATTCAATTTTGTTGCTCATAATTTTGTATATAATTTAAGTGTCTATCTATTGGCAATTTAATACTGAAATGAAAATTTTATTATTTGTTTAAGGATAAGTTGACATTGTGTAGATGTTTGATTCTTATTTCTGCTAAATTTCTGCTACTATAATATCAAACAATTCATCAATCAGTACTTTAGTAGTCAGAATCTGGTTTTATTAGTTTTTTAAAGAAAATAAATATTAAAATTGAAGCTAGTCAAAAAACACTTAGAATTATGCATGTAACTGGTCAAAGAATAGATTTAATATTGGATTATCAATTCCAAAAAATAAATGTAATTGTAAGTAAAAAAATTCCTGAACCTCCTTTACAAGCCGTCATGATTGATACTTGTGACCGATCAAAGTATAAAAAAGCAATGCTCGCAATGGATAAATTAAATGCCTCTTATGGCAGGCAAGAAGTAAAGGTTGCGGCTCAAGGATTTGATCGAAAATGGAAATTGAAAAATGAAAAACTTTCGCCTTGTTATTCAACAAATATCAAGGATATTTTGGTAGTGAAAGTGGACTGATTTTTTTAATGTGTGGCTGGGGATTTGCCCTGCGGAGCTGCCCGTTAAATACTACCATGCAAAGCCTGACTTTTGATTTTGATAACTTTGTATTGGCACACTTTACAAAAGTGCAACAGCAGACGCCAGCAAGGGTTAAGTATATAAATTACAATCTCCCTCTCTTGAAATGTCTTCTTTTATAATTCATTATAATCTTATTCATTGTGATCTGATACTGCCTATTATTATATTCTTGAATCTTTTTTTGACGTTGATTTAGATACTCATTAAGTTCCTCATAAATAGTCTTCAACAATTCCTCAAATTGATTCGTTTTTACTACATCAACAAATATATCTCGATCTATTGGAGTCAGATACACTGTATTTTTTTTGTGAATTGGAAGGATTAATGGCATAAGGTTTTCATTAAAATCAAGGAATACAGGTTTTCCACAATCCGACCATTCCATTAATATCCTCGAAAATTCTGGAAAATGAATTTCATTAAACTGGAAATTGTTTGTTTCGAAAGTTGCACCGTCTTCTATAGCTTTATCAAGTTGTTTCTTATCTCTTTCTCTTCTAAATCCATCAGCGACCCAAATTATCTTCTTATAAAAAGTGTTTCTTGATAGGATCTCTACTGGCTTGATAGGCGAATGTTGAAATTCTAATACCCAACCTTCTGTAGATTTTGTATCAGCAATGTGTTTCTCACCTGTGTTATCATCAAAATGAATTATCTCCTGCCATTCAATAGGAAAATTGTTTTTCCATGCTCTGTGCCATTCGGTTTCGTTTTCCCACCAAACATCACACATTAACTTGCCTTTATGAGCCCAGTGATTCATTTTAATATCACCACATCTGGCAATTAATTCTGCCCCACAGCAAGGACAGATTCCCCTTGAACCCTTTATGGCTTCTGATTTAATTCCATTAACTAATCCAAACTTCATGAGTTTTACTATTTAAGATTAAGTCAATGATTTATTTAATTTTTCATTTACCCACCCATCATGCAACTCAGCCCATGTTTGAGAAAATGCTCCAAGACGTGCAGCATTGCGGGGGTGACAGAGTGGAATGACCGAATATGTTTTATTGTTTATCACAATATCATGTCGCTGACCATAGGTTTCTTGTGAATTTCCGAATTGTGATAGCTTAGTTCGTTTATCAAAGAAATGTAGAAACCAACGTATGGGTAAATCACCTAATAAGATAATTGTACTTGCTCCTGACTTTTCAAGTTCATCGAGTATCTCCAAGTGTCGTTGCTCGGCATTTTCTTTTATTTCATCTTCCCGAAACACTGGGATAGTTGATAGTGGTAATCCATATTGACCGGCAATATCGTTATACATTTTTACTGCCTTTTGCTGATTTGGATTTACTCTTGATTCAGGCAATAAATCACATAACCATGCCTGTTCTCGTGAATAGCCAAGTGGCTTTAAAAACAAATCGTCTAATGCAACTCCCGAAGGACCATTCAGATTCTTATTTGCCGGTTCTAATGGACCAAGCATTGATGGTATATTTTTGATTTTTTCAATTTGTTCTTTAGCATCTAATCCTCTCCAAAAAATTTCAGGTTCACTGGCGACGGCTAAGGCCCGAACTTTTATTTTACCCTCTTTGTCTAACCATTTAGCATGAACAGCACTTGCATAGACTCCCAAAACGAATACTTCTTTGTTTGGTGTTATATCTGTTTGTTGAACTTTGGTCAACTTCTGGCCAAAAGGGAAATGGTAATTACTCATTGTAATTTAACTAAAAGGTTTAATTCAAAATATTAAGTAAAGCATATCAAAAAATAATATCTAGCATTGACAACTTATGACAATGAAAATTTATTTTTCATTGTATTTAAAATTACTGCAATGTGTTGTTCAAATTCTTGTGAATCAATTATTTCAATGTCGTCTAATAAGCCCATTACAAAGCGACCTACACCATCATAAGAGCAAACATCGGTATCGAGTAACCATTCATTATTTGGTAGTTTCTGGAGGTGTTTTGTGGCTAGTGGAAATTCTTCGATAAGGAGGTTTGCGGAACGTAAACCGAGTTTTAATTTAATGTTTTTCATTTCGAAGCTGTTCATCCTGAAAATATCAATACAACCGGACTGGTGATTTTCTTCGTGTTTCCAGTTTTCTGGTAATACTTCGACTGAACCAATGCGTGATACTTTGAAAAGTTTGTTTGTGTTTTCTTCGGGACAATAACACCAAACCTGTACATAGTTGGTTGTGAAAGCGTAGGCTTCAACATGACGGTCTCGAATATCATTGCCGTGTGCTGAAGAGTAATTACGGAGTATTACGGGGCGTTTGTTTTCTATTGCTTCAACCAACTGCTGCACATTACGACCGTTTTTGCCACTTACAATGGTTTCGGCAAGTATGTTGTAGTTATAAACGGTATAGAGTTTCTTTTTGAGGTTTTGTTTGAGTAGGTTGTTTTCGTCGATATTCTCAATCGCAGATTTGAGAATGAAGGCTTCTTCTTCTGTAAAGTGAATTAATTCACTTATATCTTTGAAATAAGGCGAAGATTTATCGAGCTTTATGTAATTATCCGCTTTTTTTATCACAAAACCTGCTTCACGGAAAGTATCGATATAGCGATAAACGGAACGTTGTGAAATAGCAAGCTTAGCTGCTATTTCGTCAACAGTTAATGAATTGTTTGCTGTAAGCAATTTCATTAAACGGAGTAGGCGCTCAAGTTTTGGTTGATCCATATTATTATTGACTAAAAAACATAATCTCAATACGAATTAGTCAGAAATTTTATTAAAGAAAAAGGATTCAGGCGTTGAAGACCACGCTGCATTATTTTCAAAATACGTAATGGGGTCGCAAATAATAATTGGCTTGTATAATGGTAACGAGATTTTGTTGAAATCCACCAAATATAGGTAATAATGATTTGACCTTACTTTAGCGGTATTAATTTCGTTTGCAGACCAATGAAAGTGTGGATTACCTTTATATGTTTTAACCTCAATAAAACGATCTAATGTTGCTGAGGCAATATCATTGAAGGATATTATATCGTAACCCGCAGATACATCGAGCACTGAAATCCGTTTTATTTTTGATTTATCCACTCTTAATTCAAGCCTTTTATTTTCATACTCTATAATATATTTTTCGCCAAACTCACCTTGCAAACGCTGCTGTTCGAGCAATTTCATCAATGAAGCCTCACTTAATTTGGCTTTACTGATATTTTCTTTCGTAATTATATCTGTAAGAAAATCTTCAATGTAATAATTTCCGTCTTCACGCCTATCTAATATGCTGAGTGAAAGTAACAAATTACGGTAGCATGCGTACCGGTATTTAATATTGCGACGGGGCAAGATATATCTATCTAATTGACTATCGTAGGCTATCTCGTCCAGTTCAATGACATTTTCTAAAATTAAAAATTGCAATAAAAATTTAGAAATCCAGTCAAGGAAAGAATTCTTATCATTTGTGCTGGATTCCGGGATTCTATTCTTTAGTGAAATGCTATCATCTTTGAAATCAATAATTTGCAGTTGAGCAAAAAGTAAAATTGCAATTTCTACATCTACATTTATTTTGCCATTGTGGTGGAGTCTTAAATAAGCTAACGATTCTAAAGAAGTGACACCCGAAATCAAATTCTTCCAGATAAAATAAAGCCCTTCACCATCAGCAATTTCACTACAATTTTCTATTTCTTCGTTTAACATAGTCTGAAATTATTGCTTTAATATCTTCGTTACCTTCGTCCCCTACATTACTAAATAATGGAATTGAAGAAGATTCAATCAAAGACAACATACGTTCTTCTTTGATTTGTAAACGATCATTTATGGTTTCATCAACTGTATCTTGTGAGAGTAAATAATAATAATTTGTGATTACATCTTTTGACAAACCATATCGGTGGATTCTATCTTTTGATTGAATAAAATGCGCACAATTAAATGAACGTTCAATATATATTGCGTTATGGCAAGCTTTGTGTAAGGATATTGATTCGGCAACAGCAAATGGATTGGCAATGATTACTTTAAAATTACTATCAGGATTATGGAATTCTTTTATAATTGCTTCACGAGTTAATTCGTAATTTACATCATCAGGAGTCATACCATCTGTGGCAACTGGCGTAGCTCCAAATAAAGTTCGAGATTCAATCCCAATAGAGCGAAGATAGTTTTCGAGTGATTCGATTGTTTTAATAAAGATTGCCCAAATAACAACCTTGCCATTTTCTGAAATGATTTGCCTAACAAGCTCACCACATATATCAAATTTAGCAGGGATTTCATCTTCATAGAATCTCATTATGTCCTGCATAATGAGAGTGTCTTCAGCTTCAATAGACGAAAAGTCTGATCCATTTTCTTCAGAAAATGCAGTAAGTGGAATACGGAGTAGTGCTGGATTAGTTGCAACTTGCTGCAAGCGAATAAGCCTTGCCCTAACAAGTGAGGCATGCAAGTCGCTAGAAAAGCTGCTTGTATCATTTATAAAACGTTGCTCAATGAAATCATAAATTCGTTGTTGAGACTCTTTCATCTGAACAAGAATGGGTGGATTTTCGATTGGGACTGGTATATTAAGATCTTGCTTTTTTATTCTAATAAAATATGGATCAATATTAGACATTAGCGGTGTAATTCTACTATCCGCAACAGTTTTAGTCATATCACGAAGTTGACCAACTGTATAGCGTGTAACATCGTTTTTCGGCCAAATAAAATGAAACAAATTAAACAAGTCTTCGTATCCATTGGGAACAGGTGTACCTGTTAAAACAACACGAGAAGAGCATAAAGGAGCTAATCCCATAATTGTTGTGGCGGTGACCCCTCCATTCGTATTCTTAATTTTGTGAGCTTCATCGAGAACTACCATCACTTTATTATTTGACAAATAATAATTAAGAGATTCTTTTACAGATAGAACCGAAGCGTAACTTATCAAAATGAGCTCTGCAGTATCTCCATAAAAATATTGCTTTCTATTCTCAGTTGATATTGCTCCGTTAATACGTTTACAATCAGCTTTACGCCCAAAACATTCTTCAAATTCGAGCTCCCAAGGACCAAATGCGCTTAGAGGGCCAATAATCAAAATTTTATCAACTTTCTTAGGATCATTCGACTCAACATTCTTTAGAAACGTATATGCACCATAAACAATACTTGTTTTACCAGCACCTGGCACAGAGAAATTACATCCATTTTGAGAAAAAGCCAAATGATATGCTGATAGTAATTGTAATGGGTATAGGCGACGATTCTCCATCTTGTCAGCTAGCACCTGAGCAAAATGATCGAAGTCGTTTACATTGCAGTTATTCGCTTTTATTTCTTTTGCATTAGAACTAAATACTTCAAATTGGAGTTCATGTTCTTTAAACTGTTGAATATCCGAACTTATATTTTCATCATAAACAACTTCGGCGCCAATGTATTTTGCAGCAAGACCTAATAAATGTGCAACACGCTCAATAGTCTCATCAGAATCGATTATCAAACAACCTGATTCTTCAACAAATGCCAACTTTGTACGCAATAGCATATTAGAGCGTCTATTTAATAGAAGTTCATTCACAGCTCCAGAAACTGTGTATTTTGACATTTTAGTTGACGATATCTTGAGTTGCATGATTAATTATTCAAAGCGTTTTTGATATTATTTGTAAGCTGCATTATCTCATTAATTTTTGTAGTCAAATCAAGCCTATTCGAAGCTTTGCCTACTGTTTTCATATCAATCTCTGAAAGAGCATTAATTGCTTTTTTTAGAAGAGATTCTGGCTTCCCTTTTTCTTTTTTATTTTCAATAATATTTTTACAGTCGTTAAAAACATCCATTAAATTATCACGCATATTATCTTTCCATTTTGAATCACGCTGATTCAACAAGCGATTGGCATTTTCATCATTATTTGCCCTCGAAAGGATACTGTCTGCTTCTTCTTCAGTTTCAATTTTATCAATTATCTCATTATAACCGGCTGTAAAATTAAGCCATGTATTTTCGTCGTTAAGAAAGTTGTTGTTTGACGTTGAAGCAATAGCTCTAAAATCAAAATCCCCTTTTTCTTCAAGACGAATAAAGTCAAAACTAATATTTCTTAAGTCGATTTCAATCTCATCTAATTGGTCTGTAGGTATCCATTGAATCTTTCCACTTTGTATTTTTTTTATTGCAGTATTCAGTTTCAAAAAATCGTCTTCACAGCCACGAGGTAAACGAGTATAGATTCCTTTGTAACCATAAGTATCAAGATATGAATCAATCAAATCCATAATATCGAGATTTAATGCAACAACGTTTGGTGATTCTAGCCCCATATATTCGGCAATTTGTTCAAGCGTAAATCTTTTGTGGTGCAAATCGCGAGTATGTAAGTATTTTTCAATAGCATTATAATCTACTTTGCTGTCAGCCCCCATTTGAAAAGAGGTTTCAAGTCGAAGAATTTCTTTTTCATCTGCATCTTCAGGCAGTATTCTTGCTAAGAAATATGAACATTTGTCTTTTGTTGTTTGATCATAATCTGAACTTGTTGCAATTTTCCGCAAAAGAGAAGCACGACGATTACCATCTACTATAATACCATCCATGGTAATTATGCCAGGCTCAATTTGACCATTCTCGGCCAAATCTTTCATTGTCTTCTTGTTTCGATCTTCATTGGAGTCGAAAAGAAATTTGGCGATTCGGTTTGAATCAGCCTCAGTGTTTATATTAAGAGGGCCGTGCTCTCTTTTATAAGACTTCACGACACTACTAATACGACCATTTTCTACGTTATAGGCAAGAAATTCGACAGGTATTTTATATACATTGAATTCGCGTATCTCACCTTGATACTTTAATTTGGTTCCCGTAGCAACAGGCTTGCCTTCGCTAATTTCCTTAATCTTGATTTTACGTTCTTCAGAGTTCATATTAGTTGATATTAAAGAATTCTTTGATTATCCCATTTAGTTTGTCAATCGACTTTAGATTGAGAAAATAATCGCAATCTTGGTATATTTTCTTATAATCAGAAGAGCGACCTATCCAACCTGCTCCATCTAATAAATTAACTATAATGATATTAGGGTTTGACTGAGCACTTTGAACCATTGGCTTTATAACCTCATTGTAATATTTGGTCTGGTTTGAACTAGTCGTTAAATAAAATTGAGCGTTTATTATTACATGTTTATTTAAAGAAGAAATTGCTTTTAATGGATTAACACCAAATCCATCCATAGGTTTAATTTCATATTCAAGACCAAATTCTATGGCAATGCCTTTAAATATTTTGTTAAGTTTCTTATAATATAGGTCACAATATTTGGCATTGTATTCTGTCGTTATTTTATCCTTAATTAAATTCCGAATATAATCATCGCTGCTTAAACGAGCAACGACTTCACTGTCAATCCTAAAGTCTTGTAGTATAAAACGTGGAATAATAGCTGCAAATTTGGGGCTAACATAGCCCGAAGAAAACAGCTCGCAATACTCAATCATCAAATCTTGTTTCAAAATAAGTTCTGAACGAAGTTTAGTTGTCGTCCATTCAGATTCAAACATATAGCCTTGACTTAATCTAATCCAAGAAACCACTCTCTTAAATTTCTCAATACTTATACCCAAGAGTGTTATAATATTATCTATCGAATCGCTTTCACTTCTAATATAAGATTCTAGTCCAGAAAGAGTCCCAATTCCAGAAAGTTTATCTTTAATACGTTTTATCTGAGAATTAAGATAATTTTCGTAATAAGCTTCAATAGTACCATCAGATAAAAACATTGTGGTAGATTTGAATGCTTCTTTATATTCTATTTTTTTCATAATTGACCATAAACTTGCGTAAGTAATCTTTTTGCCACCTCTTTTACAACTGGCACACAAACGGAATTCCCTAAAAGGTCATATCCCAAACGAATGGATTTATTTTCTTTTTGGAACATATCAAGTGAATAAGTTTCGGGATACCCAAATAAACGAAGGCCCTCTCTTAGTGTCAAGTGTCGTAAACCTTTTCCATCAACAACACCTAAAGTGTTCATATCCATTGCGACAATAGTAGGAGCTTGTTTGTTAACATCAAGAATATTGCTAATTGGAAATGATAGTTTACCAGTAACTATATTATAACCTTTTGGAAGAGTTGTATCAGGAATCCTTTCTGAATAGGAATTGCCATCAATGACGTTTACCACCTTTTTCTTTGGGTGTTCTAAAACTAGATAATGCTTTTCCAATAAATCATCTAGCAATGATTGTAAATTATCGTTTGGATAAAATGTTTCAATTTGACTTTTTGTAAGTGGCATGCCATCCATCCAGTCAATCCCAATTAGATCAGCCCAGGATTTACGCCTGCGCTGCTTGAAGAGCATATTTAATAATTTTTTTTGATCAGGTGAAACAGATCCTTTGTATTCAAAATCCCAACTATGTATATTTAACACACCACCACGTTTGTCTTTTAGAAATTTTCCGTTAAGTTCGTTAACTGAAAAATGAGATAAAAGCTGTTGAGTGAACTTATTGTCAATACATTTCAAATTTTTCTCTAAGCAATTCTTAATTTGAGGTGTGGGTTGAGGTGTGAATTCTAGATTGACAAAACCATATTTTTTTTTGCAACCCACAATAAAAACTCGCTTACGAGCTTGCGGTACTCCAAAGTTTGAAGCATCTGCCAGTACAAAATCAGTATTAAAACCAAGCTTTTCTCTTAAAACTTTCAGTATAACTGTGAGTGTTTTACCAATATTATCAGAACGATTTTCTTTATCGTGTACAATTAAACCTTCTACATTTTCTAATATAAAACCATCAATATTTTTCAAATGGTGTTTAAGAATACGTTCAATTTCAAAGAAAAGTGTGCCTCTAGTATCTGTAAATCCCCTTTGTTTGCCAGCATAGCTGAATGCTTGACAGGGAAATCCACCAAGAAGAATATTAAAGGAAGGTATTTCGTTGGCTTTAATTACTGTAATATCACTTTTGACAATATTGTCATTTGGGAAATTTGTATTCAAAGCTAATAATGCACTCTCTTTTATCTCAGAAGTAAATACGCATTTTGTTTCAAGTTTTAAATCTTGAGCTGCTTGTTCAAATCCAATGCGAATACCACCTAAGCCAGCGAATAAGTCTATAAATGTAATTTTTTCCATTCTAATTTTAAGGGGAAGCTACAATAATCATAATATATGATATGTTGTAACCCAATATCGTTTTGTAATATCGAAGTGCAAAGATAGCAGGAAATTTTAATAATAAATTAATTTGTATACCTCATCAAATATAAATAACCAAGTTATAAAGATACTTTTACTCATAAATTGATTTTCTTGTATCAGACCAGATAAGTAGCTCAAATACATCACCAATAAAATCCTGCACAAAGGGGCGTTCTGTATATTCGAGTGCTTCTTGTTCAGTATCAAAGCATGAGGCTAAATTAAAATTATCTGTCCAATGCAAGCCGGAGATGGTAATAGAAAGAAATTTATCTTTCGAATAATTTGACACACAAATTTTGTGAGAAGTTGAGAGTATATTACCTTTTAAATCGAGGAGTATCATAATGTGAAGTTTTTAACGTACAAAGTAAAACGAGGAAGCAATATCAAATGTAGCGTCTATATCTGCTTCTTTGCCTGAGTTATCTTCATTATCTCTTATAAGATTTTCTATTGGGTAGGTTTCCCAACCTGTTGCGAATTCAGCTTTAGTTCCTAATTCAATCTTCTTTGTTTTTGAGTTTACCGCAAGTACGGTATCGGTGGGGTGTGCATCTTTTTCTTGAAGGTATTCTTCAACAAGATTGCAAAGTGCTTCATTAAAAGCATCTCTTTCGGTGTAACTGCTTAAATCTGACATATTCATTTGATTTAAAGGATTTGCAAAAATACTAAACTATTTTGACAACTTATGACAAAAATTGAAATGTGTATTTTCTACAACAAAAATACATAAAAAGAATTATATAACAATGAGAATACAAATAAATCTACATGTTTATTTTAATAATAAAATAATAGTAAATGACTGAAAATCAAAATATATTCATTTCATTGATTTGCAAGTATCAGCAAAATATTAGAACCTGATTTTTGAGAAAATAATGATAAATATTAATTCAATTTTGTGAATTAAACTTCAATTGGTTCTAATCTATCAATTAAAAGCAGGAGCATGGGGTTTTCTTCAATCATTGATTGAAGTTCGGGAGTAAAACGACTTTGAATCTGGTTTTCATTTTTTTTTATTTTTCAATTCAACAATCTTATAATCAGCAATATCAAGCCCTTTTGACCGCTGCGCTTCTGTGACTATGTCTTCGAGTATAGTTGAAACTTTGATTTCACATTCAACAAACAATTTGATTTCGTCTGCCTTAATGCACCATTTGTCATAACCACTTAAATCCGGGAGTAAAATCACATTCCGACCTTTTAAAACCTTTGCCTTTTCGATTGATAAGCCATTGAGTTGACCTGTTGAAAGCCAAACGGAATCTGAAACAATTGCACTGGCAATAATGGCTGATTTCTCACTTTCTACGATTGCTACTGTTTTTTCAGGATATAGTTTCAATAAATGCTCACCAAAGAAACATTGTTGTAGATTAAAGTCTTCTGGTAATGTACCGATCTTCTTTAGTTTGTTGTGAACCCAATCAATTGCCCCGCTTTCGTGTTTTAGTCTGCGTCCAGTATCAGGGTTGTATTGCATAATTTTACCTGTACGGACTTTGCCTTGAATGTCAATTTGCCAAAAGATCACTTCGCTTGTTTTGGTTGCTCCTAAGGCATAGTTTTCACCGATTGCTTGTATCTGTTCATCGGTCAATATTTCGCAAAGGAAGCGCACAAAATTGCTTTTGTGACTAACTGATCGTTCAACAAAAGAAAAAAGGATAGTCTGAATTTTTTATTCAGGTGACAAACGAGTAACAAAGAATGAAATAAAAAAGAAAGCCATTTGCAAACAAGTGCAAATGGCTTTCTTTTTTATTTCATTAAGTTGCTGTAAATTAGTCTATTTGTTTTCTTTTGTTTTCGGATTTTATCTCTTTTGAAATCCTTTGATTATTAAAACCAAACAGCCCCATTTTTATAGTTGATAATTGACAGTTGATAATTGAAATAACGATCAACTGCCTCTTATCAATTATTTTGCATAGCTTACCGCTCTCGTCTCTCTGATAACGGTAATTTTTACCTGACCCGGATAGGTCATCTCATCTTGTATCTTTTTGGCAATATCAAACGACAATAA
>Ga0302215_10001461_pt1 | contig 16926 bp, 7 predicted proteins | sample II_Fen_N3_1_FD_194580 | JGI IMG/M metagenome (GOLD analysis project Ga0302215, IMG submission 194580) | Peat permafrost microbial communities from Stordalen Mire near Abisko, Sweden - II_Fen_N3_1 | ecosystem: Environmental > Terrestrial > Soil > Wetlands > Permafrost | place: Sweden: Abisko...
GGTCGATTTTACTTTTAGTATGATAAAATCGAATTTACTCCAATATATTGTTGGCAGTATTGTATTGGCCATTACAGCAGGAAGCGGGTTTGCACTTGCTTCTTATTCAGTTTTAAAGTTCACAAAAACAAACAGATAATGCAAAGTATTTTTCTCGGTATCCATCAGTTTATTTCAAGATATAAGACTTTTTTTATAATTGTTTTGATTCTGCTTTTAGTTGCAGTTGGATTTCTTATTTCAAAACTAAAAATTAAAGAAGACCTTAATGCAATTATTCCTAAAGACGAAAGAATTGATAAGGTAAATAGCATTTTAAGTAAATCGAAACTTGCTGATAGAATCATTTTCAACTTCTCATTAAAAGATACCACGAAATCCGATCCCGACAAGCTTATTGAAAAAGCAGAAAAACTTGTTTCGGGACTCGATAGTTGTAAAAGCAGAATCAATGTTATCAATTTCAAAATCAATAGCGAAGCATTTCTTGATGTTTACGATTTTATTTACCAAAACATACCGTTCTATTTAACAGACAAGGATTACGCCAATATTAAGAAAAAGCTAAGTCCCGATGCTATTGACGAGACACTAAAGAACGATTTTCAATCGCTTATTTCACCAACTGGATTTGCTACTCGTCAATACATTTTCAAAGATCCATTAAGCATTACTCCAATAGTTCTTAAACGCTTAGAGAACTTCCAACTCGACAAAAACTTTGATCTTTACAATTCATGCATTTTCACGAAAGACAGAAAGCATTTACTTGTTTTCCTCGATCCTAAAAACTCGGCTAATAATATTGGTGAAAACACAAAACTACTTGCCTCTATCGATTCGGTTCTCAAAATCGTGAACAAAGAAATGCCCGACATCAAAGTGCAATATTATGGAGGTTCTGCTGTTGCAGTTGCCAATGCCGAAAGAATCAAAAAAGACATTGTTTTAACGGTAACAATCACCTTTGTATTTCTATCGTTCTTCTTCTTTTACTTTTTCCGAAAAATCAGAACCATATTCCTATTATTCTTTCCCGTTGTTTTGGGTGCAGGAATGTCTATTGCCTTGTTTGCACTTTTCAAAGGCGATCTTTCGGCAATAGTTTTAGGAATCGGATCGGTGCTACTTGGAATGTCGGTCGATTATACAGTTTATGCCGTTACATATTTCAAAAGCAATGGTTCGGTAAAACATACCATTCGGGATATTGCAGGTCCACTGATGATGGGCGTTTTCACAACCGTATTCTCTTTCTTATGCCTTCATGTTGTTCATTCCGATGCACTTTGGCAATTAGGTTTATTTACTGCATTGTCAATTTTCTTAACGGCATTGGTGATAATGATTATCCTACCTTTCTTCTTAAAAGAGAAAAAAGCCAGCGATCCAGTATTCGTTCAAAAACGAACATTCCTAGATACTTTTGCCGAATTACGTTTCGACAAAAACAAATACCTCATTGCAATCATCCTTATTTTAACCATTGTATTTTCTCTCAATGCACACAAGGTTGGCTTTAATAGCGACATTGCTTCTCTCAATTATTTAACCGATGATTTGGCGAAAGCTGAAAAAGATTTAAGTGCAATAAGTTCAGAATCGAGCAGTGCCGTTTATATTATTACGCAAGGCTCAACGCTGAATGAAGCTCTTCAAAAAACCGAAGATTTATCGCCTATATTTAATAAATTCAAAGCAAACAACACCATTTCATCAATGTCGTCGGTTTCCGACTTAATGATTTCGGAAGCTAGCCAAAAGACACAAATTGAAAAATGGAAATCGTTTTGGAAAGATGTAAATCCAACTGATATTAAAAGCTTGCTGATTGAAAAAGGCAAAAACCATCATTTCAAGGACAGCTCGTTTACTGAGTTTTATACTTTATTAAACAAAGATTTTAAAACAATATCGACCGATAGTTTTGGCGTATTGCGTAAAGCATTTTTATCGAATTACATTAACGAATCGGATAAGCTTTATTCTACCATCTCGATTTTAAAAGTGGAACGTCACAAAAAAGAAAAGCTTTTCAAAGCATTAGAAAAAGCTCCAAATGCAATCATTTTCGACAAACAATATTACGTTATGCAATTCTTCAAAATCATAAAAGAAGATTTCGACGCATTGGTAATTTTATCTTCAGTATTGGTTTTCGTCATTCTCCTACTTTATTTTGGACGACTAGAAATTGCATTAATCACTTTTGTTCCTGTAATAATAAGTTGGAAATGGACACTTGGCCTTATGGCTCTTTTTGGATTGGAATTCAATATTTTCAACATCATTATTCCATCGTTTATATTTGGTTGCGGGGTCGATTACACCATTTACATAATGAGTGGTTTGCTCGACGATTACAAGTATGGCAACAAAACATTAGTTCCTTATAAACTATCGGTTCTCCTTTCAGCTCTTACCATTATTGGTGGTGTTGGTGTTCTTGTTTTCGCAAAGCATCCTGCGTTAAAATCAATTGCTTTGGTTTCGATTTTTGGCTTATCGTCAGTTGTAATTATTGGCTACACCATTCTTCCAGCCATGTTTACATTCTTTATAAAATATAAAGGAAAAACACTTACTCGACCTATTACCATTACCGATTTGCTTTTCACCTTTCTTGCATTTGTTATTTTCCTAATCGGTGCAGTTTGGTTGACGATTGTAGTTCCAACTTTATTTATTTTTCCAATAAAAGTCAAAATAAAAAAACGTTGGTTCAGTTTTATGGTATCTCGCCTTTCGCATTTTGTAATTGCAATAAATTTTAGAGTAAAACATGTATTTATAAACCGAGAAAAACTCGACTTCTCAAAACCCAAAGTAATAATTTCCAACCACCAATCGCATCTTGACATTGTTTTACTGTTAATGCTTAATCCAAAGATTATCGTATTGACAAATAAATGGGTTTGGAACAATCCTTTTTATGGATTAATTGTAAAATACGCCGATTTTTTCCCAGTATACAAAGGCATTGAAAGTGGTTACGACCATATTAAAGAAAAGGTAAAAGACGGCTATTCAATCCTCATTTTCCCCGAAGGTAAACGATCTGATGATGGCGAAATTAAACGTTTCCATCAAGGAGCATTACATTTGGCCGATTTCTTAGAAATAGATATTCAACCTGTAATGTTACATGGTGCTTTTGAATGTTTGCCAAAAAATGAATTTGTATTTCGAGCTGGTCAAATTACCCTTAGTTTTTTTGATGCTATAAAGGTTGAAAATGTTCAATTAGAAAAAGACGAAACCTACAGAAAACAAGCAAAAGAGATAACTGCAATGTATCGTATAGAATACAAAAAGCTACGACTATTGCAGGAAACTCCAGCATTCTATCGTCACGAGTTGTTTGGTCAATATATTTTCAAAGGACCTATTTTGGAATGGTATATGAGAATCAAAGTTCGCCAGGAACGTTATTATGAATTTTTTAATTCTGCTATTCCAATGAATGCTTCGATAACAGATATTGGTTGCGGATATGGATTCTTACCTTACACGCTTCATGCTGTTTCGAATGAACGTCAAATTCTTGGAATCGACTACGATTCTGAAAAAATTGCACTTGCTAGAAATATTGCTAAAGACAAACCAAATCTCAATTTTGCAGTTCTTAACATTGCAACAGAACCGCTTCCAGCAAGCGATGTATATATTATAAACGACGTTCTGCATTATTTACCTGAAGAACTACAATATTCAGTTCTGGAACAATGTATGCAAAAAGTATCGCAAAATGGTCAAATCATAGTTCGCGATGCCGATGCCGATTTAATTGAACGTACCAAGATGACAAAGTTCACCGAACTACAATCGACACGCATTTTCAAGTTTAATAAAACGGAACATGAATTGACTTTTATTTCGGGCAAGAAAATTGAAGAATTAGCTCGCAAAAATGGCTTTTCGTATAGCCGATTCGACAATGCGAAACTAACATCAAACATTACTCACATCTTAAAAAGAAACGCATAGATGGAAAAATACGATGTAGTAATAATTGGCGGTGGATTGGGTGGTTTACTTTGCGGAAACATTTTAAGCAAAGAAGGAAAGAGCGTTTGTGTTATCGAAAAAAATCGTCGTATTGGTGGTTGCATTCAGTCATTTGCAAAAAATAAAACAATATTTAATACCGGACTTAACTACACCGAAAGCTTAGGCGAAGGCGAAGTATTGAATCAATATTTCAAATATTTTGGAATAATGGATTCGCTAAAGATAAAAAGAATGGACATCGATAGCTTCGAACGTATCAGCTTCGATGGCGATCCTAATGAATATCCATTTGCTCAAGGTTTCGATAATTTTGTGGAATCGCTCTCTCAGTATTTTCCGAAAGAACGTCAGAATCTACAAAAATACATTACAAACCTTAACAACATCTGCAATTCATTTCCCTTTTATACATTCGACAATAGTACGTTCAAAACAATGGACGAATATTCGCTCAATACAAAAGCATACGATTTTTTAGCAGATGCAACGCCCGATAAAAAGCTACAACAAATTTTGGGTGGCATGAATTCTCTTTTCGCTGGCGTTAAAGATAAAACTCCTTTGTATGTTCATGCTTTGATAAATTATTCATTCATAAAAAGTGCATGGCGTTTAACCGATGGAAGTTCGCAACTAGCAACTCAAATTGCAAAAGTGATTACTGACAATGGAGGCATTATAAAAACATCGACAAAGGTTACAGCCATAAGTGGTGGCGAAGAAGTTGAATTTGTAGATACTGATACCAACGAACGCATTTACGCAAAACAAATAATATCGAATCTTCATCCATCTACAACGTTGGATTTGGTAGAATCTCGATTCAATAAAAAATCATTTTCAAACCGTGTTCATTCTTTAGAAAACACCATCGGATTCTTTTCCATTTACATGGTTTTAAAACGCAATAGTTTCCCTTATTGGAATTATAACCACCATCATTTCAAAGAAGTAAATGTATGGACTGCCGATTACGACGAGAAACTATGGCCCGAACATTATATGTTGTATACTCCATCAATTTCGAAATCGGAAACTCATGCCGAAGGATTGATTGCACTAACGTATATGAATTACTCGGAAGTAAAACAATGGGAACATACCGATCTTGAAAACCGTGGCAACGATTATTTGGAATTTAAGCGACAAAAAGCGGAATTATTACTCGATTTTATTGAGAAGAAATTCCCGAATCTTCGCGAAAATATTGATTGTTACTATACATCAACACCTCTTACTTACAGAGATTATACTGCAACACCCGAAGGAACATCATACGGAATTCTTAAAAATGCTGACGATCCATATTCAACAATAATTCCTGCTAAATCGAGAATAAAAAATCTTTACTTTGCAGGACAAAATTTAAATATGCACGGAATTTTAGGAGTTTCAATTAGTGCAGTATTAGCGTGTTCCGAACTTCTAGGTTTCGAATATTTAATGAACAAAATTCAAAAGGCATAAAAAATATGGACAAAAAGTACGACATAGTAATTATCGGAAGTGGATTAGGTGGTCTACTTTGCGGAGCTATTTTAAGTAAGAACGGATATTCTGTTTGTATTCTCGAAAAGCATTTTCAACTTGGTGGAAATATGCAAACCTTTAAACGTAAGGGTTGTAATTTTAGCGGAGGGATGCATTTTATAGGGGCGATGGATAAGGATCAAATTCTATATAAACTATTGAATTATATAGATGTTGCCGACAAAATTCATGTTCAAAAATTAGACAAAAAAGCTTTTCAACGTCTTTGTTTTAAAGATGAAGAATACACTTATGCTATGGGAATGGAAAATTTTAAGAACAATCTGATTTCTTATTTCCCCGATGAAAAACTTGCGATTGAAACCTATACCAATAAAATTCAAGAAATTTGGAATGCTATAGATATTCTTAATTTACGCGATTTAAGCGAAGATTATGCATCGCAAGCAGATGCCGTAGCTATTAGTGCTTACGAATATATAAATTCATTAACGACAAACGAACGACTACGTTCTGTACTTGCAGCAACAAATGGACTATATGCTGGCGAAAAAGACAAAACACCACTTCACGTACATGCACTTATCAATTATTTCTATATAAATAGTGCCTACAAACTTGACGAACGTGAAGTTACATTTGCCGATGCCCTTGCTGAATCAATAACAAATAAAGGTGGCACAATCATAAAAAAACAAGAAGTTGTTAACCTTCAATTCGATGGTGAAAATATTACAGCTGCCGAAACGAAAGATGGTCAAATCTATTACGGAAAAAATTTCATTTCAAATATTCATCCCGTTTCAACAATAAAATTGGCTGGTGAATCGAACTTTAGAAAAGCATTTGTTTCAAGAATAAAGGACTTAAAAAACTCGGTTTCATCGTTTGGATTATACATTGTTTTAAAGAAAAATACCTTTAAAGATATCAATTCCGACGTGTATTATTTTAACGACGATAATGTTTGGGGAATAGATTCTTACGATTCAGCAAAATGGCCCGAAGGATATGTACTTTATACAACTCCCGATAAAGATAACGAAGAATATGCCGAAAGTATTACCATTTTAACCTTTATGAAATACGAAGATGTTAAACAATGGAAAAACACCACAATTGGCAAACGAGGCGATGAATATCTTGCATTCAAAAAAGAAAAAGCTGAAAAGCTGTTAGATTTAGCAAGTCAAAAATTTCCCAATTTACGAGAAACGGTTGATTCATATTTCACATCAACACCTCTAACATATCGCGATTACACAGGTATTCCCGAAGGTTCGATGTATGGCGTTCAAAAGGATTATAAAAACCATTTAAACTCATTTTTAATTCCTCGCACTAAAATACCAAATTTGTTTTTGACAGGTCAAAATATTCAAATGCATGGAATTTTAGGTGTGTCGATGTGCGTCCTTCATACTTGTTCTATTTTCTTAGATTACAACAAATTAATTGGCGAAATCAGAAATGCTTAAGAAGATTTTTAGAAGCAAATTATTTAAGATACTTTCAATAATCGCATTATTGATCGGTATTTTATTTCTTTGCTTTGTGTTAGCTGTTCGTGTAAATCCACCAAAAGTCGAAGATACTTCAGCATTAAAACTGAGCCGAAAAACTATTGGCAAAGACTTTTATACCTGCAATAAAAGCTGGCTTAAAAAGAACAAATTTGGATTATGGGAAATGTATCTCGAAGGCGATGATTTTGAACTTGGAGTACAAAATGGAATTTTAGCCAAAGATCTTATCAAAATACAAGAGGATGCTTTTGTAAAAAGTATCAAAGAAATAGTTCCATCGGAATCATATCTTGGCTTTTTAAAATATTTCTTAGCTTGGTTTAATCGAAATATGGATACAGCTATTCCTCTCGAATATCAAAAAGAAATTTATGGAATATCGCTCTATGCTTCGCATGAATACGATTATATTTCAAATCCTTATCACCGTATTTTAAATTATCATGGAGCTCACGATATTGGTCATGCCGTGCAAAACATGCATTTGGTTGAATGCACTGCCTTTGGAGTAAAAAGTTCTCGTTCAACCGATGGATCGATGCTAGTTGGACGAAACATGGACTTTTATGTTGGCGAGGAATTTGCAAAAAACAAGATTGTAGCTTTTTATAAACCCAAACATGGTCATAAATTTAGCTTCATTACTTGGGGAGGAATGATTGGTGTAATTTCTGGAATGAACGACCAAGGATTAACCATTACACTTAATTCAGCATCTTCCGATATACCAACGTCCGCTAAAACACCCGTTTCAATTTTAGCTCGAAGAATTTTACAATACGCATCAACCATTGATGAAGCATATAAAATTGCTGAACAAACAAACATCTTTGTAGCTGAATCGTTTTTCATTTCATCGGCCAAAGACAAACAGTTTGCAATAATTGAAAAAACGCCCGATTCTATGGCATTGTATCAAGAAAAGGATGATGATTTAATTCTCACCAATCACTTTCAATCAGAGAAACTTAAAAACACCGAACACAACAAAAAAAGCATAAAAGAAAGTGCATCGATGTATCGCTGGAACAGGGTTAAAGAATTGATGGACAAACAACAAAAACACGATGTAGTTTCAATAGCTCAAATACTTCGAAACCAAAAAGGTAAAAACGACGCCAATATTGGTTTATGCAATGAAAAGGCAGTTAACCAGCTGATCTGTCATCATTCAATAATTTTTCAACCCGAAAAGCTAAAATTTTGGGTAGCTGCACCACCCTATCAATTGGGGAATTATGTTGCGTACGACCTAAATAAAATTTTCGCTGATTCACTTAATATTAAATCAGATATTTTTGATTCAAACGAAACACTTCCTGCAGATTCATTTGAGAACACAGTTGACTTTAAAAACGCACAAGCTTATCGAGCTCAAACATTTATTTTGTGGAAGAAAATCAGGAACAAAGCAGTAAATTCTATTAGTATTTCAGAGATAGAAAATTACATAAAACTAAATCCTGAATTTTTCAATGTTTATTATATTGCAGGCGAATGTTTCCGGCTTAAAGGCGACAAAACCAACGCATTGAAAAACTATAAAACAGCTTTGCAAAAGGAAATTCCAACTTTCGCAGAACGAAATAAAATTATTAAAGCAATTGAATCTTTAAAAGAATAAATCAACGAAAAAGCGATGAAGATAACTTTTATTTATCCAAAATTTGAACGATTCCTTGAGTCACGTATTGAACTTGGAAGTTTATCGTACTTAAAACATCTTGGTAATTTTAAAATGCCTCCTGCATTAGGAATTCCAATTTTGGCTGCACTTTCGAGAGCCGAACACGACATTAAATTATACGACGAAAACGTTGAAGAAATAGACTACAACGATGACGCTGATATAATTGCCGTAAGTTTTTTTACTCCGCAAGCAATGTATGCTTTTGAGATAGCAAAAAAATTCAAAAGCAAAGGTAAAACCGTAATTGCAGGTGGAATGCATCCATCGCTTATGCCCGAAGAAGTATCGCAGTATTTCGATGCTGTTTGCGTAGGTGAAGTTGAAAACGTATGGAACCAAATATTAACCGATTTTAAAGAAGGTAAACTTCAGAAAATATATCAAGGTGGATATCCCGAATTAAGCAATATTCCAATTCCCGATAGACAATTATTCGTTGAAAAGAATAATTACGATTGGAGTGCAAAACTTATTCAAGTAATGCGTGGATGCTGTTTCAATTGTGAAACATGCATAGTTCCTTCTGAATTTGGACGTAAATTCCGATTCAAATCAATGGAGCAAATTACTAAAGAAATGACCGTAACACCAATTAAAGGCGATTACTACTTAGTTGACGACACATTGGTTTTACCTCACCGTGATTGTAAAAAATTCAGTGCTGAATTATTAAAAACATTTTCAGAGATAAATCCAAAGCCACGTTTATTTATGTCTGGTTCTTTACAAATGAGTACCGAACCCGATTATTTAAAAACATTGGCAGACGCAGGAGTTGTAAGTCTGTACTTAGTTACTGGCTGCGATCCATTTTCAGTAAAAGCATTTCAAAAAGGAGAAAAACGCTATTTCGATTGGGGAGTTGATATCGTTAAAAGTATTCAAGATGCAGGAATTAAAGCGTTCATTTCTGTTGGTTATGGATTCGACTATCAAGATAATTCTGTTTTTGATATTTCACTCGATTTCATTGAAAAAGCAAATATAGATACTGCTGAATTTTATATTGCAACGCCGTTTCCTCAAACACCAATTTGGCATCAATTGAGAAAAGAAGATAGAATTTTACATTACAATTGGACTAAATACAATACTGCAAATGTTGTGTTTAAACCTAAAAACTTTACCGTGCAAGAATTACTCGATGGTTATGTAAACAGTTGGAAAGAATCTTACAGAAACGATAAAGAGAATAAATCACTTCAAATTTTTGAAGCATAAATAAATAACTATGAGTAAATGGAAAGGCAAAACACGCGGTGGATTAACTGGTTATAAAATCTTTATTTTTATACTTAAATATTTAGGATTAAACATTGCCTATTTTTTTCTGCTGTTTGTAGCATTTTACTTTTTTGTTTTTGTCCCAAAATCTACCAAAATCATCTATCGACTATATCGCGACAGATTTCATTTTAGTAGGATAAAAGCAATGTGGTTTGTTTATAAAAACTACTACATTTTTGGACAAACAATCCTCGATAAAACTGCTTTTTTTGCAGGAATTAATCCCAACTTCACATTCGATTTTGATGGAGAAGAGTACATTAAACAAATGGCAACCAACAAAACGGGAGGTTTGCTAATTAGTGCTCATATTGGAAATTTTGAAATAGCAGGTCATCTGCTTAAACGAATCGAAGGCAAGGTTCATATCGTTCTTTACGATGCCGAACATCAACAAATTAAAGAGTTTTTAAATAATATCTTTGATGAGAAATTTGCCAATATGATTCCTATTAAAGACGATATGTCACACATTTATGCAATTTCAAAAGCGTTTGAGAACAAAGAAATTGTTTGCATGCATGGTGACAGATATTTAAAAGGCAATAAAACTGTTTCGGTAGATTTCCTTGGAGAAGAGGCTCCTTTTCCTACAGGCCCACTCTATCTTGCAACTAAATTCAACATCCCCGTTTCGTATGTTTATGCAATGAAAGAAAGCCGTAAACACTACCATTTTTACGCTACTTTACCTAAATCATACCAATACCCAGGAAATCTTAAATTAAGAGATTTAAAGATGCAAGATATGATGAAAGATTATGCTTTATCCTTTGAAGAAACACTAAAGAAATATCCTGAACAATGGTTTAATTACTACAATTTTTGGGAAAAGAACGAGTAAATAATTATAATCACAGAATTTAAATCATTTCTATAGAGAACATATAATTTCATAATTATATGTTTTTTTTGAAATTCGGGTATTAAAATTTAAATCTTCTTTTCTTATAATAGTATAAAATTATAATATCTATTAACGAAACCAAAATAATCATTTAATATGATTAAAAACAAAAAGAGAGTATGAACCTAATCATACTCTCTTTTTGTTTTATGTTAAACTAACAATTATTTCGATAGTCTTTCGTAATCTTCCATACTTCCAACAATTATATTGTCGTATTCTTTAAGACCAGTTCCTGCAGGAATTTTATGTCCTACAATAACGTTTTCTTTAAGACCTTCAAGGTAATCAACTTTACCATTGATAGCAGCTTCATTCAGTACTTTTGTAGTTTCCTGGAACGATGCAGCCGACATATAACTCTTAGTTTGAAGAGATGCTCTAGTAATACCTTGTAAAATCTGACTTGAAGTTGCAGGTATTGCATCACGACATTCTACTTGACGTAAATCTCTACGTTTAAGCATTGAGTTTTCATCTCTTAATTTTCTAGCAGTAACAATTTGTCCTGGAATGAAATTTTGAGAATCACCTTGCTCAAGTACAACCTTCATATCATAAATCCAGTCATTTTCAAGCATAAATGCCCATTTATCGCAGATTTGTTTTTCAAGGAAGCGTGTATCTCCTGGATCATCAATTTCTACCTTTCTCATCATCTGACGTACAATTACCTCAAAGTGCTTATCATTAATTTTCACACCTTGTAAACGGTAAACTTCTTGTACTTCATTAACAATATATTCTTGCACTTTTGTTGGTCCTTTAATTGCAAGGATGTCTGATGGTGTAATTGCTCCGTCCGATAATGGAGTTCCAGCTTTTACATAATCATTTTCTTGTACAAGAATTTGTTTTGAAAGAGAAACAAGATATTTCTTTTCTTCTCCAGTTTTCGATTTGATAATGATTTCTCTATTACCTCTCTTAATTTTACCAAAAGAAACTTCTCCGTCAATTTCAGATACTACAGCAGGATTTGATGGGTTACGTGCTTCGAATAATTCAGTAACACGAGGAAGACCACCAGTGATATCCCCTGTTTTACCAACAGCACGAGGAATCTTAACAAGAATTTGTCCTGGTTTTACTTTTTCTTTTTCATCAACCGAAATGTGAGCACCAACAGGTAAGTTGTAAGTATTTTGAACTTCACCAGCAGTATTCAATACGATGATTGCAGGGTTCTTGGTTTTATCTTTTGTTTCAGTAATAACTTTTTCCTTAAATCCTGTTTGCTCATCCGTTTCTTCACGGAAAGTAACACCTTCGATGATATTTTCATACGAAACTGTACCACCAGTTTCAGAAAGGATTAACGCATTATAAGGATCCCAATCGCAGACAAGTTGACCTTTGGTAACAGAGTCTCCCGATTTAACAAATAATTTAGATCCGTAAGGAATATTATGCGTAGTTAATACAATGTGAGTATTTTTGTCGATGATTTTTAACTCAGCCAAACGTCCAATTACAACATCAACTTTTTGACCTGTTTCATCTTCACTTCCAACAACACGAAGTTCTTCAATTTCAGCAATACCATCATATTTCGATACGATTGACGAATCTGATGTAATGTTCGATGCAGTACCCCCAACGTGGAATGTACGAAGTGTTAACTGTGTACCAGGCTCACCAATTGACTGAGCAGCAACAACACCAACAGCTTCACCAATTTGAACCATTCTAGCAGTTGATAAACTACGACCATAGCAACGAGCACAAACCCCTTTGCGTGATTCGCAAGTTAATACCGAACGAATTTCAACTTGTTCTATCGGAGAATCTGAAATAGCTTTAGCAACTTCTTCAGTTATTTCATTACCATTTTTGATAATTAATTCTCCAGTTAATGGATGATAAATATCTTGAACACATGTACGACCTAAAATTCTGTCATATAATGATTCAACAACTTCATCGTTATTTTTTATTGCAACAGCAACAAGTCCGCGTAATGTACCACAATCATCTTCTGTAATTAATACATCTTGCGATACGTCAACCAAACGACGAGTTAAGTAACCAGCATCAGCCGTTTTAAGAGCTGTATCGGCCAAACCTTTACGAGCACCATGGGTAGAAATAAAGTACTCAAGTACCGATAGACCTTCCTTAAAGTTCGATAAGATCGGGTTTTCGATAATTTCAGCTGAACCAGAACCAGATTTTTGTGGTTTTGCCATCAGACCTCTCATACCGCATAACTGACGAATCTGTTCTTTAGATCCGCGAGCTCCAGAGTCAAGCATCATATAAACAGAATTGAATCCTTGATTATCTGTACTTAACTGTTTCATCAAGATATTTGTTAGACTAGCATTGGTATGTGTCCAAATATCAATTATCTGATTGTAACGCTCGTTATTGGTAATGAATCCCATGTTATAGTTATTCCAAACTTCTTCAACTTGTTCGTAACCTGTAGTTACTAGCTCATCTTTTTCACTTGGAATAATAACATCAGCAAGGTTAAATGATAAACCTCCTCTAAACGCCATTTGATATCCAAGATCTTTAATATCATCAAGGAATTTAGCCGTTTTAGAAGTTCCAGCATCTTTCAATACTCGAGTGATAATATCACGTAATGACTTTTTAGTCAATAGTTCGTTAATATAACCAGCCGATTCTGGAACTGATTGGTTGAACATTATTCTACCAACAGTTGTTTCTAATATTTCAGTTTTTTCAACACCTTCGCTATCTTTGAATGTTCTTCTAAACTTAACGATTGCGTGTAAATCTGTTTGTTTTTCGTTGTACGAAATAATAGCTTCTTCTGGAGAATAGTATATTCTACCTTCACCTTTAGCACCTTTACGTTGTTTGGTTATATAATATAAACCAAGCACCATGTCTTGAGAAGGTACCATGATAGGTGCACCATTCGCAGGATTTAAGATGTTATGAGAAGAAAGCATTAATAATTGAGCCTCAAGTACAGCTGCATTTCCTAATGGAAGGTGAACCGCCATTTGGTCACCGTCAAAGTCAGCGTTGAACGCCGTACACACTAGTGGATGCAATTGAATAGCTTTTCCTTCAATCATTTTTGGCTGGAATGCTTGAATACCAAGTCTATGTAGTGTGGGGGCACGGTTTAATAATACCGGATGTCCTTTCATTACATTTTCTAAAATATCCCAAACAATTGGATCTTGACGATCAACTATCTTTTTCGCCGATTTAACCGTTTTAACAATACCTCTTTCAATCAATTTTCTGATAACAAAAGGCTTGAATAACTCAGCAGCCATTCCTTTTGGAATACCACATTCGTGTATTTTAAGTTCAGGTCCAACAACAATTACCGAACGAGCTGAATAGTCAACACGTTTACCAAGTAAGTTTTGACGGAAACGACCTTGTTTACCTTTTAAGCTATCGCTCAACGATTTTAATGGTCTGTTAGCATCTGTTTTAACAGCATTTGCTTTTCTTGAGTTGTCGAATAATGAATCTACAGCCTCTTGTAACATACGTTTTTCATTACGTAAGATTACTTCAGGAGCTTTAATTTCTATCAAACGTTTTAAACGATTGTTACGAATAATAACACGACGATATAAATCATTCAAATCCGATGTTGCAAAACGTCCGCCATCTAGTGGAACTAAAGGACGAAGTTCTGGTGGTATAACTGGAATACATTTTAAAATCATCCAGTCAGGTTTATTTTTTGTTCCTGCAGCACGGAAAGCTTCAACAACATGAAGACGTTTTAATGCCTCATTTTTACGTTGTTGTGAAGTTTCTTTACTTGCTCTATCTCTTAAGAAATAAGAAAGTTCATCAAGTTTAATTTTGCCAAGAAGATCAAGAAGAGCATCAGCTCCCATTTTAGCAACAAATTTATCTGGATCTTCATCTTCAAGTAAGAAATTATCTTTAGGAAGACTATCAAGGATGTCAAGATATTCTTCTTCAGTTAATAAATCATTCTCTTCAATTCCAGTCATTCTCTTAATACCTGGATTTATAACGATATATCTTTCGTAATAAACTACTGAATCTAACTTTTTTGATGATAATCCAAGTAAGTAACCTATTTTATTAGGTAACGAACGAAAATACCAAATGTGTGCAATTGGAACAGTCAAATTAATGTGACCAATTCTCTCACGACGAACTTTTTTCTCAGTTACTTCAACACCACAACGATCACAGATAATTCCTTTATAACGAATTCTCTTATATTTACCGCAATGGCATTCATAATCTTTTACAGGACCAAAAATTCGCTCACAAAATAAACCATCACGCTCAGGTTTATAAGTTCTATAATTAATGGTTTCGGGTTTTAAAACCTCACCACTTGATTGATTAAGGATATCTTCGGGCGATGCCAAACTAATGGTCATGCTCTCGAAATCACTTTTGAATTTGGTCTCTTTTCTATAGGCCATATATAGAGATTTATAAGTTCAAAATATTAAAAAATACAATAAAACACAAAATATACAATGTTTTATTCGAAACTAATCTTCAGTCCTAAACCACATAATTCGTGTAATAACACGTTAAATGATTCAGGTAGATTGGGCTTCGGCATAGGTTCACCTTTTACGATTGATTCATATGCACGAGCACGTCCAATAACGTCGTCAGATTTAATAGTTAGGATTTCTTGTAGAATGTTTGATGCACCAAATGCTTCGATTGCCCAAACCTCCATTTCTCCAAATCTCTGACCTCCAAATTGTGCTTTACCACCTAAAGGTTGTTGAGTTATGAGAGAGTAAGGTCCGATTGAACGAGCATGCATTTTATCGTCAACAAGATGTCCAAGTTTCAACATGTAAATTATACCAACAGTTGCTGTTTGATCAAATCGTTCTCCAGTACCACCATCATAAAGATAGGTTTTACCGAATTCAGGAACACCAGCTTTTTTGGTATATTCTCCGATTTCATCAAGTGTTGCTCCATCAAAAATTGGTGTCGCAAATTTCTCTTGTAATTCTCTTCCAGCCCATCCTAAAACAGTTTCATAAATCTGTCCAAGGTTCATACGAGAAGGTACACCAAGAGGGTTAAGTACAATATCAACAGGCGATCCGTCTTCAAGGAATGGCATATCTTCGTCTCTTACAACTCTCGATACAATACCCTTGTTTCCATGGCGTCCTGCCATTTTATCTCCAACCTTTAATTTACGTTTTTGTGCAATATAAATTTTAGCTAATTGTAAGATTCCACTTGGAAGTTCATCTCCAACAGTTAATGCAAATACTTTACGTTTTAACTCACCATCAAGCTCTTTATATCTCATGGTATAGTTTGTAAGTATTCTACAAATAATATCGCTTTTATCTTTATCGCTAAGCCATTTTGTTGGATTTACTTCACGATAATTATCAATTTCATTAAGTGTTTTTAAAGTGAATTTAATCCCTTTAGCAATCACTTGATTTCCATAATAATCTTTAACACCTTGCGATGTTTTACCATTAGTAAGTTCAAACAATTTCTTAACCAATTCATCTTTAAGAGAAGCAATTTCTTTTTCAAATTCTTTCTCATATTTAGAAATAATTGGTTTTTCAGCAACTTTCGATTTTCTATCTTTAATTGATTTAGTAAATAATTTTTTATTAATTACAGTTCCATATAAAGAAGGTGTAGCTTTTAATGATGCATCTTTAACATCACCAGCTTTATCACCAAAAATTGCACGCAATAATTTTTCTTCTGGTGAAGGATCTGATTCTCCTTTGGGAGTAATCTTACCAATTAAAATATCACCAGGTTTAATATTTGCACCGACACGAATTAAACCATTTTCATCCAAGTTTTTTGTAGCTTCTTCGCTAACATTTGGAATATCTGGTGTAAATTCTTCTGGTCCACGTTTAGTATCACGTACTTCTAAAATATGCTCATCAATGTGAATTGAAGTGAAAATATCTTCTCTAACAATTCTTTCATTAATTACAATAGCATCTTCAAAATTATAACCTTTCCAAGGCATGAATGCAACTTTAAGGTTTTTACCTATTGCTAATTCA
>Ga0302215_10001463_pt1 | contig 16919 bp, 15 predicted proteins | sample II_Fen_N3_1_FD_194580 | JGI IMG/M metagenome (GOLD analysis project Ga0302215, IMG submission 194580) | Peat permafrost microbial communities from Stordalen Mire near Abisko, Sweden - II_Fen_N3_1 | ecosystem: Environmental > Terrestrial > Soil > Wetlands > Permafrost | place: Sweden: Abisko...
TAAACTTTTCTTAATTTTACTTATATTTAACCCATTAATATTCAGTATATTTGAGTTGTGGATGATTTAGAGAATAGTAGTTTTTTTAATTTTAGTGATTTTAAATTCAAAACTATTCCCCCTTTTGTTCCCCCTTTTTTATAAGTACATAAACTTAATTTGATGATAAAGTATAATTTTGAGTTAAGAAAAGATAAAATAAATCAAGATGGCTTAATGCCAATACGGATTTTATTTAGGATTAATAATTCGGTTTTAAAAAGAAATACAGGTCTAAGCTGTAAACTTCAGGATTGGCAAAATAATCGAGTGAAAGCCAATTTAAAAAAAGACGTTTATTATGGCTATGACGAAATAAATGAAAAACTCCAACAGATAGAAATCAAGATTCAAGATATCTCGCTTTATTTCAGAGTAAATAAGCTTGAACCAACAAAGGATCTATTCATTGAAAAGTTCGACTCAAATGAAAAAATTGAAACATCTAATGAATTTGACTTTTTCAAATGTTTCACGGAATATATCGACAAAGGAAAACTCACTAAAACGCCCAATACAATAAAAGGGCAAATCACAATAAAAAATTATTTAGAATTCTTTTGTGAGGAAAATGCAATTGCACTTACTTTTGACAAAATTGATGATGACTTTTTTGAATTATTGAGAGACTACTCTTACCTAACCAAGGAGATGAAACAAAACTATTTTGCCAAAGTAATAAAAGTTTTAAAATCATTTCTAAATTGGGCCACTGAAAAAGGATATAATACAGTGAGAGACTTTGAAAAATTCAAAGCTTCTGAACATGACATTGATATTATTTATCTGACTTTCGAAGAGTTGATGAAACTATACGAAAAAGATTTTGGTTCCGACAGACTTTCTCAAGTGAGGGATTTCTACTGTATGGGATGTTTTACTGGATTAAGATTTTCAGATTTATCAAAGTTACATTTAGCAAACATCTCTGAAGACCACATTATTCTGTCCATTCAAAAAACCAAAACACAGAATCACGCTATCAAATTGAATAAATACGCAAAAGCCATTCTGGAAAAATACAAAGGAACAATTTATGAACCCTTACCTGTTATCTCTCCACAGAAATTTAATGAATATATAAAGGATTGTTGTGAGCTGGCAGAAATCACACAACCTTTTACTATCCATTGGTTTGTTGGTAATAAGAAAAAAACACTTACACAACCAAAATGTAAATTTATAACTAGCCATACTGCACGAAAAACATTCATTACCAATTCTCTGCTTTTGGGGATGGAACCCAAAGCCATTAAGAAAATTGCGAATATCAAAAAAGATGCTGTTTTAGATAAATATATGAAAGTAACCGAAGCATTTACTGATGAACAAATGGACAAAGCTTGGGGCTAGATTATTGTATATTGCGATATGCAATTATTATTCATAGTTAATTAAAAATAGGAAATAAGAGTGAGCATCATTACTGACAACTTGAGTTTATTTTTATCAATTACAGGTTTGAGCGTAATTGCAATTATTATATTATTCAAAACATATGTCCACATCACCGAAAAATATTTCTTAGATGAGTTTACTTGGCTTTTGCAAAAAACAATCTTTAGGTCTTACTTCATTTTTAAATTTACAATTTTAAGTGTCTTTCTTATATATGTAATCATTGCCATTTACAGTGTCATTTTTACACTTTATTGGTATTATGGAATATTTATTTTATTGTCGCTTTCGTATTTCTTTGACAAAATAACCAAGTCTCGAAAAGAAGGTAAAATAAGTCTACGTGATGATTTTTTCTTTCAAAAATATAGCACAAAAGTAAGTTTCTATAATAACCAAACAGAAGAATACCGGAGAAAAAGTTTTGAATCCATCATTGACAAAATTAAAAGAACAGAACTGAACGGGATAACCGATACAGCCTACAAAAATTATTTATTCGAAAACTTTATACTCAGAATAGACAGACTTTTAACATTTGAATATTACGATAACAAATTATACAATTCAATTTCCGACCATTATACCGCAACTCTCTTCTACCGAAAATATCTTAAAAATGTGTTAGAAATCATTAGTAGAATAGATAAGCACACTGACAATCTTACTCATTTAAATAATGACTATCATACTATTTCAGAAATTTTATTAAATATTAAATTGATAAGATTTGATGACAATCAAGGTTTACATTATGACATTTCCCTTATTGATTGGGAAATCGATAAACATCTAAATTTGGGTAACGAAAATTTCAGCCTTGAAAAAAGCTTATTGGTAATAAATCAATCTTTAGAAAATCTGAAGGTAGCATTTGAAAATAATAATTTAAACTATGCTCTTTCGGAACAGGCTGAAATACTGTATTCGCTTAAAGAAAAGCTGAATATGATAACGATAGAAAACAAATATTTAGTTTATAAATTACCAGAAAATTGTATTGTAAAAAACGTTGGCGATACCGTGATTGATTTCTTCGCAAGAAAATCTACTTTGGAATTGTTGCCTAAAAACAAGTCAGATTTATTAAAATTCGTAGCAAAAAGATTCAAGAACAATTCTAATAAACAAAGTTCTGCACCAACTAAAGACTACAACGACCGTCAATTCTTCATTGAAAACAGAGAAGATTTTTACAAAGCTGTTTCCTATGCTGTCTCTAAATTTGCATTAGAAAAAAAGAAACTTGCAGAAATAATTTTTGAGGAGTTCCCAGATATAGGTCATTCATTAAAAACAATTGAAAATAGGCTGTAGAATAGAGATTCATTTTTCAATTTTTCAAATACAAACAACACATTATCAGTTATTTATAATTAAAATAAAGATTAAAAAATAGTTAAACGAATATTCCCAAACCTTTGTACTGACAATAAAGTCAACAATGTTTAACTAAAATTCATTAAAATGTCAGTACAACTCTATTCACATTCCAAAGCAGATTTGGAAAAAGCGGTCGAAATTATTCTAAAAAAAGCAACCGATTTTACATTGCCAGTTAAAAAAGCAGAAGAACAGCCAGAAGATTTGATTCCTCAAATTGAAGCTGCAAAATTCCTGCATATTTCCATTCCTACAATTATCGATTGGAGAAAAAATAAAGGTTTGCCATTCTACAATTTCAGTGGAAGATATTATTATTCCAAAAAGGAACTCTTAGACTACGGAAGAAATCGAAGAAAGTAAACGATAAAGAAACTCAATTACTTCTAATCTGATCTTCCGTATCACGGAATAATACCACTATAAAAATGAGCGAAAAAATCCCATATCTAAGAGTAGGGACAACCTACTATAAAACTATTGAGAAACCTTTGATTTCCGGAGACAAGATCTCAATACTTGTTCGATGGAATCGTGAGACTATTATCAGCGATCATGGTAAGATCTACGTCTCCAAAGTTCCTAAGTACGATGGCTTCTGTTATATTCCTTCTCATCTGAATTATGAGCAGATTATTGACGGATTCTACAATATTTACAATGAGATTCCTCATCAACCAATCGAAGAAAATATAAGTTCTGAAATTTTAGAAAACAAAATTCCATTCTCACTTAAATTTATGGAACATATTTTCGGAGAACAATTGGAATTAGGTTTAGATTACATAAAGATATTGCTTCAATATCCAACACAGATAGTTCCAATACTTTGCCTTGTAAGCAAAGAAAGATCTACCGGAAAATCCACCTTAATCAAATGGCTAAAATCCATTTTTGGACTTAATATGACCTACATCAAAGGTGATTCTTTCAGCAGTCAGTTTAATTCGGATTGGACATCGATGCTTATAGTTGCTATTGATGAAGTATTCTTTGACAAAAAGGAAATTACCGAACGATTAAAATATCTTTCAACGACTGATAAAGACAAGAAGGAGGCAAAAGGAAAAGATCGTGAAGAAGTGGAATTCTTTGGAAAATTCATTCTCTGTTCTAATAATGAATATAATTTTATTCAAATTGATGAAAATGAGATCAGATTCTGGATTATCAAAGTTAGATCTATCAAAAGTGAGAATACCGAATTTCTGCAAAATCTAAACAAAGAGATTCCGTATTTCCTCAGATACCTTATCCAAAGATCTTTCCACAGCCGGAAAGAGACAAGAATGTGGTTCACGGATTCCCAGATCAGAACCCCAGCCCTACAGAAATTGGTTTGGAAAAACAACAATAAACTGGAAGCTAAGATTATCGAACTTTTATATGAGTTTTTCGAAAATTATCAACTGTATTCCACAGGATATTTTCAATATGCTTGGTAAAATGTTCAGCAAACAATATTGGACGGTCAACGATGTTCGGAAACTACTGAAAGAAAACTGGAGACTTGAACCTCAGAATAATTCGTTGGCTTACATCAAATACGATATCGATTATAGTGGAAGCTTTTACCAACAGAACAAGACAGGGCGGTATTTTACATTAGAAAGGAATTTTATTCTTCAAAAATTTGATGAAATGATGAATTAATAGATAATTGAATTAAAACCAATGAGTTACAAGTCATCAAAAGACTCATCAAATTTTAGACACTTGATTTTTGATGAGATACTGATGAGAAGAATATTTCAAATTTGATGAAATGATGAGACTTTGATGAGGTTGTAAATTACTATAATTTGATTAATTATAAGGCTTTCTCATCAATTCATCAACAATTTGCTTAAAACTAACCCGTGCGTTTGACCTCATATTATCATCTACTATTCCAATGAAAAATAATAGGGTAAAAGCGTAGTCACTTCAAAACTATAATACATCAAAACCTGTACAAAATGAACTGCAAACAATTCAACAGCATATCGTTGGAAGAAGTCCTCCTTTCTCTCGGACACCTTCCCACGAAACAAAATGAAAAAGAAGCTTGGTATCTCAACCCCTTTGCCAGCGAATCCCAAGCCTCTTTCAAATTGGATAAAAGAATTAATGCCTGGCATCTCCATTCAGAAGGTGTCGGTGGGAATAACACCGACTTTATGAAAAAATATTTGAACACTTCGGTCAATGAAGTTTTGATATGGGCAGAAAAGCAAAATTTTTCTTTTTTTCATCAGCAAGTACAGATGAAAAAGTCAGAACCAAATTACACAATTGATGAAATATTGTATCTCCAGAATCCTAACCTGAAACACTATTTGCAGGGACGTGGATTAAGTCCTAAGATCTATGACTACATAAAAGAAATACGATTTACCATCGGAAGTAAGAAACTCTACGCCATTGGCTTTGAAAATCTATCAGGAGGTTTTGAATTGCGTAATTCTTTTTACAAAGGTTCATTATTGAAAAAGGATGTTTCACTAATAAATCTCAGCAGCAATGGCCAGAATATATCGAATATTCATGATAAAGACATCAAAGGTGTAGCACTTTTTGAAGGCTTCATAGATGCCTTGTCTTTTATAGAAATGCAGAAATTATTTAAGGTGGATATTCTTGTAATGAATTCCATTGCTCTTTTAAATAAATCCATAGAGCATCTGAAAAGCTATACTGATATCAATCTTTTTCTGGATAACGATACTGCCGGAATAAAATGTAAATCTCAGATCATAAAATTCTTTCCGGAAGCAAAAGATCATTCAGGTATCTATTCAAACCATAAAGATCTTAACGAATTTTTAATACACAGAATGAAAAATAATGTACCAGATAAGGTAGGAAAACAATCTGAACAATTACAAGAACCTGATAAACTGAAAGAAATAAATCAGGAGCCGGAAATCAAAAATTCAAATGGTTTTAAAAGGAAACGTTGATATGGCGTGCTGTATTTTTTACCAACTACCCGCAGAAGTTAGGAGCGCATTCGCAACTTTGAAGGTCGTGCCTCCCAACAAAGTTTCTAATACGCTCTGCGAGGCTTTTATGCTACGTAAAATAATATCAGGTTAGCTTCTTGAACCTGCGTAAAAAACACCAAGGTTATTTTTATCGAAGGTGTGTAAAATAAACACAGGTAAAAAGTAATGCTTCGTAATATAATTACAGCCACCTTCAACAAAAATTTAAAAGCATAAAACAATAGAAGTGTAAAACTTTAAAGATGTAAAAGCAATGAAGACCTCTATTAATTTCAAAGTTGTTAAGTCCGATTCTGAAACCCATAATTTCAGGAAGAAAACTTTTGATTACATCCGTAAAGATCTGACGCCAAAGAATGAATACTGGATGGAACAGAAAATAGCTGATAGAATCCAAAACATAGAAGCATATTGCAAAGAAAAGTCCGGAAGAAAATTACAGAAGAATGCAATGCCAGTTCGGGAAGCGGTCGTTGTCATCAAAGAGAACACAACGATGCTAGAACTTCAAAACTTAGCAAAGAGACTGGAAGAAGAATTGGATATCCGTGTATTCCAGATCGCCATTCATAAAGACGAAGGACACACTGATAAAGACACGAAAGAATGGAAACCCAATTACCACGCTCATTTGGTAGCTGACTGGCAGGATCTGAAAACAGGAAAAACACTTAAACACCAATCCTTTCATTATTCAAAAATGCAGGATCTGACAGCAGAATGCTTGAATATGGAAAGAGGAATTTCCGGTTCCAAAGGAAGATTGGAAGCGATTGAGTTTAAGATTCAGCAGAAAGAAGAAGATCTCAAAGTTTTGGAAGAAAAGTATGATTTGATGAAATCTGAGATGAATTCAAAAAAATCAGATCAGCTGGTTGTGAAGGAAAATGATTTTTTAGGTTTTAAAAAAATTAAGACTGACAAAACCATTGAGAATTATGAAAGAGCTTTTCGAACGTATAAAAGCACAATCCTAAAGAATAAAACTGAACTGGAATCTAAATCAAAAAATATTACTGAACTCAACACAAAGGTCGATGATTTAAAAAAGCAAGTTCATCTTTTCAAAACCAAAAATTCTGTGCTATTATCCAACCCAACCGTATTTGCTTCTGAAAAGAAAAAATATCTGGATTCTGTAATTAATATTCTTGAGAGGGAAATCAAATTTGCAAGATTTAGAAATCCAAACCTGGACAGAACTGATAAGCAAAAGCTCATATCGGAAATGGAAAAAATAGCACAAAAAATTTATCAAGAAAATGCGGTTCCATTTTCAGCCTTCAATGAAATTTTTAAAGATGCTGAGATTACAAATCAGCTTTTCTCTCTGTTGCAATTCGGTAACGACAATGCAAATTCTGAGGCAGAGGATATTCCAATTCAAAATAAAAAAAAGAGAAAAAGACTCTAATATCCGCAACGTATTACAGAGTAATCTCTTTTGATTGACAGCAATTAAGGAAGCAAGAATTCAAGATTTCATGAAAGCAAGGAAGCAACCAATCAAGCAAGCAATCTCGCTGGAGTGATTGATTGCACCTTTGATGATGTAGGATTCTCCTATTTCAATTTGCTTTTTTGGTTATGCTTTCTTCATTTTTTGAAAATAAAAAAGAAACCCACGCCGTTGTATACACAAGAAAAGTATATAGTTTCCAGTATTTAGTGAGTGTTCAAAACCTCACCCTACGGGTTTACAAGCACCCTCATTTTTTTAGCTATCATCAAAAGGATAAAGACACTCCTTAACCACAAAGGCAAAAGCGTAACCCAAAGGTTACGCTTTTGTTATTTTATTAATCAGCTCTTCGATGAGCCTGCTCTTTTCTTTCTCAGATTCCAACAGGCGTTCGTATAGCTTTTTGTTCTCCTCATAGGATTCCAGCAATTTGTCTATCGGATTAAAAGTTGGATAATAATTTAATGAACTCGCTATTAATGTCGAGTTATCATTACTTGTATTGTGGTAAGTATTAGCGATTATATTAAAAAACGCATCCTCCGAAAAATTCTTCAAAGCTTCTACCGATATCTCCAAAGCTTTTGCAATTGGTTCTAATTTTACGTCCTCAAGTTCTTCAGCATTTTCAAATAAGGATATCTTCTGCTGGCTCACGCCCAACAGTTCTGCCAAGGTCTCTTGTTTCATTCCTCGCATTTCTCTGATTCTTGCAATGTTTCTACCTATATGTTTTTTCCCTGTCTTTACCATTGGTTATGATTTTATCTTACCAAAGATATAAAATTACACGCTATTCCGCCAAGTCTGTTTTTTACATCGTTTCTCTTGTAACATACACCTGCCATTGGTTCTGTACTCGGGTTTGTAGGCTCAACTTGCTATAAAATATTACGAGTATGTCACACAAAATCATTATCCCAAACACACATCCGCATCACAAAAGATTGTCGGATTCTATTAACTCTTTCGCAAGTAAACACGATGTTAAACTTGCATTCCTGAGTTGTTCCAAGACCTCCCAAAAACATTTCCTTATCGTCCACATCAAGGATACACACGTCCCTGAAGAAGTTCAAAAAAGCAAATGGATTAGAAAAGCTCTGGAGCAATTCGATACCCACATCTTTATAATGGGCGAACAAAATGTCGCACTAAGCCTGAGACGGGGAAGCCTGTTCATCAACAGGCATTGCAATGCTTCAACCTTTATATACAAAAAGGAAGGACACGAGTTCACCTATCCCGAACTTTCTCAACAGCTTAAAAGATTCAGACAGTTCAAAGAAGATTACTATCACACCAAATTCCTCTTAGACGCCGAGATAGAGGGAGCTAAAGAGAATAATGCCTTTTCAATGGCTTACCATCTCTATCTTTCTCTTTTCGAGCATTACATTTTCTATTTAGAGATTCTCTGCATAGGCGACTATTTCTCCAAAGGTTCGCTCAGTGAACGCATTGTAAGGTTGGAGGGTTTTCTTCCGGAGATTAAAACGTTGATGCTGAAAAAGACGGAGAATACCTATTTTATCATTGATGCACTAAATAGCGCCAAACAAGCAGATAAGGAGCAAGAACTTTCGTGCCTGAAAGATGAGTTAGAGGACGCCATATTTCAGACCGAACAGCGACTTCAAAGTATTGTGGAGAATGTTTTTGACGAGATAAAAAAAACCGCAAAAAAGACCGAACAAAATCCAATATTGATTGAAAACAAAGAGGTTTCTCCTTACGAACCTGTAATTACAATCCTAAAACGTTTCCGCATCAGGGAGATTTTTCTATTTCATAAGGAAGAAGAGTCTTTTGACAACAAAAAAACAACGGTATTGTATCTTCTTTTAATCAGTAGTAAAATAACTAATGACAGCCTTTTCAATATAATGCAGATGGTATCAAAACAGACAGAGGGAAGATTTAACGTCGTACCGATTGCACATTCAGGGGCGTGGATACAGGAGCATCTTTGGGAGTATCAGGGGTTTTTCCAAAAAGTGATGATTCCTGAAAATTCAATATTCCAAGCAGATGTCCCAACGGTAATCCATTGGCACAAAGAACAACTGTACTCAGATACCTGCGCAATGCAGTACAGGGACTGCAATGAACTGTATGAAAAATATAAACTATTGCGCTCACAGGAAGAACTAAAATCCAATGAGGGAATGGGATTGATTCTGAGTGCGCTCTTTTATAGGATTGGCGCTGTATTCCCGTATGCAACTCTTGGTTACCGTCCCAACGACATCAACATCCGCATCCTCTGGAAGCTCTGCGAATATGCAGACCCAAAGGTCAAGAACTTTGCCTACCTTATCCAAAAACTGCCCTTTGATTTCTTCGAGTTCATTAATCCTCACAAGAACCTGTACTGGAACTTCAGCCACCTTGGAGAGAAGCATTTCCCGATACTAGATGAACTGGCGCAGGGTTTCATTGAACTCGTAGACAAGCAGTTTGAGAAGTAACAACAAAAAACCTCGCTTTTGCGAGGTTTTTTGTTGTTACTTTATAATCTTGGATTGAGATCTAAACTATCAAGGTCTAATTTTATTATGATTTAATGTAATATATTCCACCATCGTGTCTGATTGATATTATCCAGCTCAAATCTTGATTTAATACATCAATATCATCAGCTACAGGATACCAAATATCATCAAAATATTTACAGAAATCCTTTATTGAGAACTTATCTATATCTACAAAAGAATTCCAAGTTACATATATATTATTGTCTTCTTTTAAATTTAATTCTTTGATCAAATTTAAAAAATTAAAATTTTCATCTTCAGCATTTAATTTATCAAAAAAAATCTGCATTTTGCTTAAATCCTTATCAAAATATCTATCTTGGATTTGATATTTATTTTCAATATCCTCTTTTATTTTAATACATTCTTCAGTTTTTAACTCATTATAAAAAGGAAAATCCGTATTATACTCTTTCCTAAATAATTCTTTTTTAAAATTTTCCATTATTTAATGTTTTATTGGTATTGCTCCACTAACTCCTCCTTTTCCTCTTTTACCTCCTGAGTAATCCCAATAATTTACGTGTGGATATTCTTCACCAGTACCAGGCTTAGCGTTTGGATGTGCAGGATCTAATCTGTATCCTTTCAATCCAGTCCCTCTTTGAGGACTTCCAAATTTCCCAGTTCCCATTTTAGGTAATGTTTCTGATGCCTCTAAGCCAATCATTGACTTCGCTTCACTTAATGCACCTTTTGTACCTGAAAGACTACCTTTTGCGGCTCCTAAAAGTTTTAATGCATCATCTCCGTCCCCTCTTGTTATTAAAAATGCAGCTAAAATATAATTTCCACCGGAATTATCACTACTTGACATAGCCATTCCTCCAACTTCAAAAACTCCTGTCACATCACCTGCACCACCAACATATTTTATAGGGCCATCACTCCAGCCTCGACCGCTAGCCTGTACATTCCCAATAGAAGTTCCTGCTTCAGTAGAAAAATCAGAATTGAGTGAATTTCCTTGAGTATCATACGCTGCTCCATTAGATGCTAAACTATAAGAATAATGATTGATTTCAACTCCGGCAACAGTAGTTTTTCCGTTTATAGTAGCGCTTTCATATACATTACTTACTCCTTTATATCCCGCTGCTTCAGCTTCAGCTGTCGTATTGACATTTGGGTCATAAGTGTAAGATTTGCCTTTAGCTAAATCAAACTGCTCGATCCACCCAGTTCCTTCTCTACCATCAGGATCAACAAACATTATCGGATTGTTGTAAGCATAGTTATAAGGATTCCAACGTCTGGAAGTTTCCGCCAGCGGGTCGACGACACCCCATCTTCCAATATCGGGCATATAAAATCTTGCACCGTAATCATACATTCCGGTCTCCTGCAAATCTTTGCCGTTGTACTTATAATTGTATGTTATGCAAATAAGAGTAGGGCATACCTACTCTTACTTAATTGTTTATTCACTACATGTCAATAATAGAAGATCAATCATATTGAAAGCCGCGTTTTTTTTGTCGCAATGTAAAATTATTATTTTTTCCTTTACTTAATCCAATATATTTCCCGTCACTAAGATTGATATTCAAAATACTTTTTTTATTATTTAATTTTAAATGCAATATTAAATTTTTATCTAAATTAATATTGCATTTTTTTTCCGTAATTTTCTTTTTTTCCTCATAAAATGTTATTACCATATTATTTGGCTCGTAAAGCTCTCCTACAACACCAGTAAAACCAGTATCACTAGAGGTAAGTGATTTATTTTTAATCAATTCGCAGTTACCTACCCTTACCGAAACCTTATCATTACTGAAAAAATCTTGTAAAGCAATTTCAATTTTTTTTTCTAAATTTTGTGCTTGTAATACAAAACCTGCAAACAAATTTATTAAGAAAAGAATTTTTTTTATCATGTTTATAATTTTACATTCGATACTATTATTGACTAACAGGTATTTTTTGTATACCATTATTTAATTTACCTCGATCAAACGATTCTTTCATAAATAAAATCTGATCAAGTGTCATCTTTAATCCAGCATTTCCAGAATCAGTTGGAAGCATTGCATTTCCAGACGGATAATCATGTCCTTGTTGGTTACCAGAATGACCCAATTCGTGCGACCCGGTGCGCTCTAATGTCCCATCTCCATTATGTGCTTTTCCAGTTCCTGCATATTGTCCCTTAGTGGTAGGGTGATTTTCTAAAGTAGTATCAGCCAGATAAACTATATTTTCTCCTGGCAAAGCCTTCCCTAATGTACCTTTACTTTCATATCCGCCTCTATTGTTTGGTATTTTACCATCTTCAACTATTCTGAATGCATGATCTGTTTCTGAAAGAGGATTATCATTAGTTGCAACTGAAATATTGGTAACCACATTTACTTCATAACCATCTTCTTTTATCCCATACACACTTTTAAAAGAAGTACTTAATCGTTCAGAATAAGCATTCATTTGTTCGGTTGTATAGCTTTTACCAGAATCATTAATTAATTTTCCAGTGACAGTCATTGTCATTACTTTAGTGCCATCAGCTCGTATCGTCTCGGTTAAACCTATGTGCTTTCCTTCCCTACCATCCGGATCAATAAACATAATTGGATTATTAAACGCATAATTATAAGGACTGTGTCTTGTCATCTTCTCCGCCAGCGGATCCACAACACCCCATCTTCCAATATCCGGCATATAGAACCTTGCCCCATAATCATACATTCCGGTCTCTTGGAGTTCCTTTCCGTTGTACTTATAATTGTAAGTAACCTCATATTTTATGAGGTTACTTATTATCTGCCATACGATAAAATCGTGCGGGAGCGAGGAGTTATTTTACGACTTCTCCATTAAGTTTAAATTTTACATTGAAAACATTATCTCTAATAGTGATAACTTTTCTAATTCCTTCTTCTGTACCTAATTTCTTTAATACAGTTTCTCCTTTCTCAGCATATGAAAAATATTCATCTGAATAAAAATAAAGAGGTATTAATTTGCCTTGTAAAAATACCGATCTGTTTGAATGCTCTACCCAAAAATTTTTTGAAGAATCAACGTTACTCAAATATACAATATAAGTATCTGCATTTTCTTTATCTAAAACTATATACGTTTTGTCGTCCCAATTTCTTTTCTTAAGTTCTTTATTAAGAATTTCAGTAACAGGAGGTGGCAAGAAGTAGATTATTTCTGAATTAGTTTTCTGTGAGTAACAACTCAAAAAACAAAAGTTGAATAGCAATATTAATATAATCTTTTTCATTATGGATATTTTTGTTTATTAACGAACTGATTTAAAGTTTCCTGACCTATATTATGAGCAGCTGTTGTGCCTGCTGTATTTGTAGTCCCATTTGGAATCACTCTGCTTATTCTATTTCCGCTTTTTTGGCTTCCGGTATATGAATCTACAGCATATATTGGCATTTTATAACTTTTAGATGTATTTGCATCTGGAGGTGATGTTCCAGGAATAGTTTTTGTATCTGGCTTTTGGGAAACATTATGAGTATGAACTTGAGATGCAGCAATCAAATTAGTTCCATCAAAATTGGTTTTTACAACATTTCCGGAAGCATCTGAACGAGAAGTAGTAGATATTACTGTTTCACCATCTGTTCCGTCAGGACCTCTTACAGAAGTTACTTGTGCAGTTGGAATATCCCCTCTTGTGACATCAATACCAACCCAAACCTGTCTTTCTTTAGTTTGGTCAGCTATTGTTTCGTTGTTGGCATTATTGATATCTGAATTTATTTGAGTGTTATTTATTGTAATAATTGAACTGCTTGCCTGTAAAGCTGTTGTTGCAGTAGCTGACAAAGATCCCCCGTTATCAGAACTTATAGTATTCCAGTCGGTTCTGTTTATTACTCTTACATTTTTTGTTGCAGCTCCATCACTTCCTAAATATCTCCCATTAACATCTAAATAATCATCCGGAGGTGTAGCAAACATTCCATCAGGATCAATAAATCTAATCGGATTGTCCCAAGCGTAATTATAAGGACTAAATCTTCTCATCTTTTCGGTAAGCGGATCAATAGACAGCCATCTTCCGATATCCGGCATGTAGAACCTCGCTCCATAATCATACATTCCCGTCTCCTGAAGCTCCTTACCGTTGTACTTGTATTTATAAGCATTAGAACTATTTGTCTGTGCATTATGATCGAACAGCATTCCAAAAGGGTAATAAGTATTGTGAGCTACAATCTCTCCAGGGATAAAACTGTCATTACAATAGCCTCCCGAACAATTCGTTACTCTTAGATCTCTTCCACGTATATTTCCGTCATGATCTGAATCTGCATAGCTGATTCTTACATTGCCCAAATGATCAACGTAATTATATATATACAAATTGAGTAACGCATCATAATACCCCTCAGATGTCGGGATGATTCTCAGCTTTATCTCATCATTCTGCATAGTTCCTGTTTCATCTTCAAATGCATAGGTATATTTGTACTGAAAGCCATCTAGATAATCCGTTTCCACATCACCAAAGAGCTTCTTTAGTTTTACACCGTCTGCTCTGTAAATATAATTGGTAATCACCGAGTTTTGAGTAATCTGCTTGGGTAAATTTAGAAAATTATATTGAATTGATGAAATTCCTTTATCTGCGAATGATGTTATATTTCCGTTGCTATCGTATCCTATATCTGTAGGGGTTGCTTTGTAGGGATAACCCTGACCAATAGTAACGGTTTCAGAGATTTTCTGCAGGCGATTGCTTGCATTGCTGTTTTCATACTGATAAGAAAGATTGTCGATTAATAACGAAGTAGCACCCAATCTCTGGGCGGTTCTCTTCATGGTTTTTATATTTCCGTTCAGATCATAACTTACTTTCTCGTAATATTCTCTTACGGAAGGATTGGTTTCGTTCTGATAAAATCCTGCCGTCAAACGGTTGAGACTGTCGTAAACATAGCCATATGTTTTCAAAGGTTCATTCTCCTGCGTAGAGGTTTTCCAGTCTACCTCGGCAATGTTGCCGTTGTATTTTGGAAGTACCTGTAACGCCGTATCTGTGGCATCAGGAGTCTGAAGACCTTCAATCTGATTATATTTTATTTTATAACCAAAAAGATCATCACTTCCAAGATTCGCAGGATCATTTATTTTGGTCATCCATCCACGGATGTTGTAAGTATAATCCACATTTTGCAGTCCGCTTCCTGAAATAACACCACCAACTTTTTTACTTTCGAGTTGAGAAAGCTCATTGTATTTGTTTTGTGCTAAATATTCAATGGGATTATTATCAACTTTGTGCGTATGAGTTAATAATCTGTTTTGATGATCATAGGTGAAGTTTTCTGTTATCACTTTTTCTGTATCGGTAGCGATTCTTTTATGCTGTGTTAAAATGATATTCGGAACTCCTGAGAAATCCAGTCGTTTTTCAACATTCGTATAGCCTCCTAAATGATTTTGAGAAAACTCCCTGATTAGTCTTCCTTTTAAGTCGTAGTAGAAATAGTTTTTTGTCCAGTTATCATCTTCAATATTCTTTATAAAACTGGAAACTGGTAAGCCTTTAGTACTTACTCCGTATTGCTGAACGTCTGAAGGAAGTACTATCTGATCGTATACCATGGTAGGGAAAGGATCACCTGGCAAATATGAATCATAGTAATTGACCGATAATATACTTTCAATATTCTGAGGGTACGCGGTATTAGCATAATATATCAGTAAACCACTTTGAGTATAAGATCCTGATATTTCCGTATTAATAGGATATACACTGTCTATCCAATTTTGCACAGCGTTTCGATCTCCATTATCAATTGCAATTCCAGTATACAAATCTCTTCCTAACTTATCGTATTTTGTGAAAAGCCATTTATTTTGAGGTTTTAAATTAGCATCTTGTGTTGCTATTAAACGATCTGTTTTATCATACACCATATATTCCCAGCCTTTTCCCGGAAGCTTTTTTTCAACCAATCTGTTTCTACCATCATAGCGGTAGCGATAGCATAGATTGTTTAAATTGATATCTTCGTATGCAACAGCAGTCCCAGTAGAAAGATTTTTATAAATAAATGCAGCATTTGGTGGAATAACATATACGAGCTGATTATATTCATTGTAAACATAATACGTATCAGCATTTTCCGTATCACTGATTGCTTTTCTCACCAATAAAGTCTGACCTTCTCCATTTTTAAACTCGATGGTTTTATTAAGATCTTCATCGATCACCGTGTTTTTGTAAAGTTGTGAACTACCATACGTTCCACTTTGAGTAAGAACTGATTTGGTAGCTCCATTTTCCCATATTGTAGTCGTTGTATATTTTATAACTTCACCTGCAATATTAGCATCATAATCAAATTTTACAGGCTTTGTTGTCCAGTCATTACCTACCTGTATCTGCTGCTGAATTCTATCTAAAGGGGAGTTTTCTAAGATTTTCTCCGAGTAGATTTTTTCACCACTATAAAAGCCTGTGATGTCCTGAATTGGATATGGAACCAAATCGGTTGATTGTGTATAAACCTGCCCATTGGCTGTTGCGTTTTGAGGTATTGGAAGGTAATCTCTAGTTTGTCTTCCAAATGAATCATATATTATTGGGATCACTACATCCTTTCCCTGTGGGGTTACTTTGACATTCACCACCTGCTTGGGTCTTCCAAGACCATCAAGATACTGAACGGTTTCCGAACTTTTAATGGTTTGATCAGCATCACTTGGTTTAGGATAATGAAGATAAGTTTTGGAGTACACATAGTTTTCACTAGTGCTGAGATTCGGGGTGGTCTGTGCATGGGATATGCCCACTACAAACAGCGTACTGATCGGGATAATTATTTTTTTCATGGCTAGTTTTAGTGTTTGTAGTTGTATTTAAATTCCTTAAGAATTTTATAGGTAATATTTCCTGAACTATCTGTCTCCATCTGCTTTACCTCCTTCAGCCTATTGGCAGAATCGTACAGATAAACCTCTCTGATCCCACTTGGTGGAGTAATGCTTCTAACCCCGATTATTGGATCATAAGTATAGGTGGTAATCTGGTAGCCGGACATGCTTCCTTCTTTTCTGAAGGTATCTAATGCGTTCATGAATAATGATTCATCATTTCCGGGAACCGCCAAAGCATCTGTATTAGAAGCATTAACA
>Ga0302215_10001464_pt1 | contig 16917 bp, 12 predicted proteins | sample II_Fen_N3_1_FD_194580 | JGI IMG/M metagenome (GOLD analysis project Ga0302215, IMG submission 194580) | Peat permafrost microbial communities from Stordalen Mire near Abisko, Sweden - II_Fen_N3_1 | ecosystem: Environmental > Terrestrial > Soil > Wetlands > Permafrost | place: Sweden: Abisko...
CTGATTGAAGAAGCCCGCAAGCAAATTCTATCAGAGAAGGATGCCGCTATTCGGGATATTCGTCGTCAGGTAGCTGAATTGTCGGTTGATATTGCTGAAAAAGTACTTCGCGGACAATTGGAGAAAAAAGATGAGCAGATGAACATGATTAACCGTTTGCTCGACGAAATCAATATTTCTAAATCGTAATCTGAATGAACACAGGACTTATACCGGTTCGTTATGCCACTGCTTTGTTGGACTTTGCTAGTATCAGCAATGAGCAGGATAGCGTGTACACCGAATCTAAAGCCATTATACAAAGCTTTTCTCAATTCTCTGAATTGAGAACGGTGCTTGATAATCCAGTTTTGGCGAAGGCTGAGAAGCGGAAAATCATTCTGTTGTCGGCAGGTGGCAAAACAACTAAGTCGTTCGAGCGATTTTTGGATTTACTGTTGCATAACAACCGTGAAATTCATTTGCAATCTATTGCGCTGAAGTTTATCGATTTATACCGCAAGAAGAAGAATATCTACTACGGAAAACTGACCACTGCAACCGAAATTGATTCTGCTATTGAGAAAAAACTAATGAAATTAGTGGAAAATCAGACTGGTGGAACTATTGAGATGGAAAAAATTATTGATTCCAGTATCTTAGGTGGATTTATGTTTGAAGTAGACTTTGTTCGTTGGGATGCCAGTCTTTCAGGGCAACTTCGCCGGATTAAGAATGAATATATTGAGAAAAATAATAAAACAGTTTAATAAAATTCACAATGCACAATGCATAATTAGAATTGCCTTTCGTCAGTCAATTGTGAGTTATGAATTACTAATTATTAATTAAAATAAGATGTCTGATAATATTAAGGTGAGCGAAGTATCTGAAATACTTCGGATGCAACTCGAAGGAATTGATTCCAGCGTTCAGTTTGACGAAGTTGGTACCGTGCTACAGGTTAGCGATGGTGTAGTTCGTATTTACGGGCTTCGCAATGCTGAGGCCAACGAATTGTTGGAGTTTGAGAACGGTATTAAAGCTATCGTGATGAACCTCGAGGAAGATAACGTGGGTGCTGTATTACTTGGACCAACCAACCTGATTAAGGAAGGTTATACCGTAAAACGTACGAAACGTGTTGCTTCTATCAATGTAGGTGAAGGAATGCTTGGACGCGTTATTAATCCACTTGGCGAAACGCTTGACGGAAAAGGAAAAATTTCCGGTGAGATGATTGAGATGCCACTTGAACGTAAAGCTCCCGGTGTAATTTTTAGACAACCTGTAAATCAACCTTTGCAAACCGGTTTGAAAGCGGTGGATGCCATGATTCCAATCGGTCGCGGACAACGCGAGTTGATTATTGGTGACCGTCAGACAGGTAAAACAAGTGTTGCTATTGATGCTATTATAAATCAACGTGCAAATTTTGATGCCGGTGATCCTGTATATTGTATCTACGTGGCTATTGGTCAGAAAGGTTCTACTGTTGCTGCTATTTACAATACTTTGTTGGAGCATGGAGCTATGGACTACACCGTAATTGTGTCGGCTACTGCTTCTGATCCTGCTGCTATGCAATATTATGCTCCGTTTGCCGGTGCATCTATTGGTGAATTTTTCCGCGATACCGGTCGTCATGCTTTGGTTGTTTACGATGATTTGTCGAAACAAGCGGTGGCTTATCGTGAAGTATCGTTGATTCTTCGTCGTCCATCGGGTCGTGAAGCTTATCCGGGCGATATTTTCTATTTGCACTCACGCTTACTCGAAAGAGCTGCTCGTGTAATTTCGCAACAAGAAGTAGCGGAACAAATGAACGATTTACCTGAAAGTCTGAAAGGACGTGTAAAGGGTGGAGGCTCATTAACTGCATTGCCAATTATTGAAACACAGGCAGGTGACGTATCGGCCTACATTCCAACGAACGTAATTTCTATTACCGACGGTCAGATTTTCCTTGATACCGATTTATTCAACCAAGGTAACCGTCCGGCTATTAACGTGGGTATCTCGGTATCGCGTGTGGGTGGTAATGCACAGATTAAAGCGATGAAGAAAGTGGCGGGAACATTAAAAATGGACCAGGCACAATTCCGCGAACTGGAAGCCTTTACCAAATTTGGTGGTGATATGGACCCGGTAACTGCAATGACTATTGATAAAGGACAAAAAAATACCCGCTTGTTGGTACAACCTTTACATCAACCATTACCGGTGGAAAAACAAGTAGCGGTGCTTTATTGCGGCACCAATGGTTTATTGTCGGGTGTGCCTATTGATAAAGTTCAGGAGTTCCAAAAGGAATTTTTGATGGTGTTAGAATTGTCGCATCAAGCCGATGTTCTGGACGTTCTTAAAAAGGGAATTATCAACGACGAAGTAACTGCAACTATCGAAAAAGTGGCTGCAGAAGTGGCAAAAAGAATTTCAGTGAACAGTTAACAGTGATCAATTCTTAATTGTAAACTATCAACTATAAACTGTCAATTAAATTATGGCTTCATTAAAGGAAATAAAATCACGTATTCAGTCTGTAAAATCGACTCAGAAGATAACATCGGCAATGAAGATGGTGTCTTCGGCTAAGTTGCGTAAAGCACAAAAGACCATCGAGAATTTTTTCCCGTATGAGCAACGATTGAACGGACTCCTAAGCAGTTTTTTAAGCGCTGAGGAAGGCAATTCTTCTGTTTTTGCCGATAACCGTGAAGTTAAGCGTGTTGCAATTGTTGTTTTTTCGTCGAATTCAAGTTTGTGTGGTGGCTTTAACTCCAATGTGGCTAAACTGCTGACTCAAACTGTTGAGAAATACGAAAAATTAGGACGTGAACATATATTGATTTATCCAATAGGTAAAAAAGTAGCTAAAGCCACTCGTAAGTTGGGTTTTGAACCGGAAGCAAACTTTGAAGCTATGGCAGATAAACCAAACTATGCCGTTAGTGCAAGCTTTGCAGATGATTTAATGCAATTGTTTCAGAACAAGGATATAGACAAGGTAGAATTGGTTTATCACCATTTTGCGAGTAAGAGTTCACAGATTCTTAAATCTGAAACTTATTTACCTATTCAACTACAACCGGCAACTAAAGGTACAGTGGCATTGGATTATATTGTGGAGCCTGACAGGGCTACTATTATGGCTGAATTAATACCAAAGGTACTTCGTTTGAAGTTGTATACTGCGTTGCTTGATTCCAACGCCTCTGAACATGCGGCACGTACTATAGCTATGCAAATGGCAACAGATAATGCCACCGACTTACTACAAGAACTTTCGTTACAATATAATAAATCCCGACAGCAGGCTATCACAAACGAGTTACTCGATATTGTGGGAGGTTCATTCGGAAGAAATTAATCTGCGACTCAGCCAGCCGGTCGGTACAGATTGAAATTTATAGCAAAAAACCCGTTTTGAGTATCAACTCAAGACGGGTTTTGTTTGTTTAATACTTGTAAGACTCTGACATTTTTTGTGGCTTTGTTACCTTATTGTAATAAAAGGATTAAAAATAGGCCTTCTAAAAAGAAATGTGCTGAATTTTTATGCAAGAAATAAATAAAAACCGGGATTTGGGACTAAAATTAGAAACATATTTCCTACATTTGCAGCCCTCTTTAATTTTAGAGCTATATTAATTACTAATCAAATTTTGCTGATGAATAAATTTTTTACTCTCTTTTTACTCTCCATTTCGCTTTACATTACAGCGCAAGCACCGGTAGGCTATTATACATCTGCCGAAGGCTCTACTGAAGCGACTCTGAAGACAAAGCTATGCGCTATCGTAGGTCCGCATACTCAACGAACTTATGCCAATCTCTGGACCGATTTCCAAACTACGGATAAACGCCCTGATGGTAAAGTATGTGATATATATTCCAATACAACAAGCTATGTTTTTATCACCAATCAGTGCGGAAATTACTCGGGTGAAGGTAGTTGTTATAACAGAGAACACTCTTTTCCTAAGAGTTGGTTTGGTATAGCCTCAGGGCAGGAAGATTCTGCACCAATGGGTACCGATTTGTTTCACCTTTATCCTTCTGATGGCTATGTGAATGGACGACGCGGAAATGATCCTTTTGGAGAAGTAGGTACAACTACTTATACATCAAATAATAGTTATTCTAAATTGGGAACATGTTCTTTTCCTGGCTATACAGGTGAGGTTTTTGAACCTACAGATTCGCTGAAAGGCGATTTTGCCCGATCTTATTTTTACATGGTAACCGCTTATGACGACAAGGTGTCTGCGTGGGTTTCACCTCAATTGGCTAGTAATCAATATCCGGCACTTTCGGCCTGGTCGATAGCTTTGTTTTTAAAATGGAATGCTCAGGATCCGGTTGGACCTAAAGAACGCAACCGTAACAATGCTATTTATAATCTCCAGAAAAACAGAAATCCGTTTATTGATCATCCTGAGTTAGCCGAATATATTTGGGGTACCAAGAAAGGTGAGCTATGGACATTAGCCACAGGAGTGAAAGATATTAAAATAAACTTTACAATTTCACCCAATCCGGCTCAAAACGAATTAAACATAAGTAGCGATGAACCTGATTTGTCGTACACCATATTTAATTTAAGCGGTCAGGTATTAAGCCACTCTGCATTAACTATCACTCACTCCATTCCGGTAAGCCAGCTCAATAATGGTATGTACTTGTTGCAGCTATCGGCCAACGATCGGAAATCCATTCAAAAATTTATTATTAACAGATAAAGTTCTCTCTATCATTTTTTGTGTTGCTTATGATAACAATTAATCGCTTTAAGAAATCTTTCTTATTATCAGTTCTTCTTTCCTATATCTTTTCGTTGTCGGCTCAAATCCCTGCAGGGTATTATTCTGCAGCCGAGGGCAAAGTTGATGCAGCTCTTAAAACTCAGTTAGCCGCTATTATCACTGCGGGAGCACTGGATAAGGGTTACGATGGTTTGTATGCTATTTACCAAACAAGTGATAACCTGACAAGTGGCAAAGTGTGGGATATGTATTCTATAAAAGCTGATGGTACTGCCAACTACTATTTTACCCACAATACCGATAAATGCGGAAGCTATTCTACCGAAGGTAACTGCTATAACCGTGAGCATACTTTTTGCGATTCGTGGTTAGGAGCAGCTTCTCCACAACGGTCGGATGCACATCATATTTTACCTACCGACGGTTATGTAAACAATCGCCGTAGTTCTTATCCTCACGGAAAAGTAGGTACAGTTTCGTGGACATCGAGCAATGGAAGTAAACTGGGAACTGCCGATGCTTCTACCGGCTATTCGGGTATTGTTTTTGAACCAATTGATGAATTTAAAGGTGATTTTGCCCGCATGTACTTCTATGTGGCTACCCGTTACGAATCAAAGATTGCCGGTTGGGTTGGTAATGGCTCTGCCGGTGAAATCTTAGCCGGAAACTCTTATCCTGCTTACAAAACATGGTTCTATACCATGATGGTACAATGGGCGGACAATGATCCTGTTAGTCAAAAAGAAATAACCAGAAATAATGCTATCTATGCAATTCAAAAAAACCGCAATCCATACATTGATCATCCCGAATTAGTGGATTATATCTGGGGTGCAAAAAAAGGTCAGGCATGGTCGGCAACGGGAGGTACGTATCCAACTCTTTCTACACCTTCAGCAGGGTCAACGGTTGATTTTGGAAAAATTGCCTATCAGCAAACTGCTTCATCGGTTCTGTCTATTAGTGCTTCTAATCTTACCGGAGATCTCAGCTTTGCGCTAAGTGGAACAAATGCGGCTAATTTCTCGATCTCTACTACCACCATTACTAAAGCGCAAGCCGAAGCAGGCTATAATCTGACGGTGAATTACTCGGCTGCTACAGTTGGTGCCCAAACAGCCCTGCTCACTATTTCGGGTGGAGGTATTACAGCTACTACTGTGAATCTGAAAGCAACTTCGTCTGATGAATTTTTAGCATCGGCTGCCACAAATATATCATCCACCGGTTTCAATGCTAACTGGACAAGCTCCGCGGCAGCTACCGGCTACTCGTTGAATGTATTTAGCATGCAAACTACTAATGGAACCACACCAAAAACTTTATTGGAAGATGAATTTACGTCACTCTCAGCTTGGATCTCTACTGGATATACATCACTAACAGATTTGTCAGGAAACGTAAGAATAGCTTCATCCTCGACTGGAAGTAATGGTGCGATCACCTCTTCAGCGCTAAATATGTCCACTGCAACTACATTGTTAGTGCGTGCAAAACAATTCAATAGTGATGCCGGGGCTAAGCTTACTGTAAAAGTAAATAGCGATTCTATTACTTCTTTTGTAACCACATCTGCTAATAAGGATTATACGGTGAATATTCCGGCTAAAACCAGTGCTTCTACAATTACTTTATCTGCCGTTAAAGCAGCGCGTGTTTATGTAGATTATGTAAAACTTACGACACAAGGAGCTACGCAAACTCCGGTAGCAGTAAGTGGTTATCCGGCTTTAGTTGGTAATGTGTTGACTTCTGAAGTAACTTCATTGACACCGAATACCACCTATTATTTTACCGTTACGCCTCAGGGTAACTCGGCAGCGGTGTCTAATCAGATTTCGGTAACAACGCTGCTGAATGATGCTGTGCAGTATGTAAAAGATGCTAATCTGAACTGGGTTATTTTGCCGAATGGTATTTTGCTGCGGAATATACCTGTTAATAGCCATGTGTCTGTACTGAATGTATTAGGCTCACGTGTTATGAGCTTTAACGCTACAGCCAGCGAGGCGCGCATACAACTCGACAAACATGGAATTTATGTATTGCAAGTACAAATTGATCAAAAAGTAAACAGCTGTAAGGTTCTATATTAAGCTGCAATTAAATTTTAAACTCAATACAAAAGAGAGATTTTACTTGGAACAATGCCGGTAGATTCTCTCTTTTGAATCTTTTAAGCACACGATAATTTTATGATAAAAAGAATTTTCTCAATAAGCTGCTTTTGCATGGTGGTAGTTGCAGTATATGCATCTATTCCTGTTGGCTTTTATAATACAGCCGAAGGGAAGAAAGCTGCTGCCCTGAAAACGGAGCTTCATAACATTATCTGTCAGGATACCACTCACTATCTCGGATATGGTTCGGGTAAAGGAAACACCTGGGAAGGTTTTTATTACACCGACCGCAATACTGCCACCAATGCAGTGGTTGATATGTATTCCGATTCGGTACGGTATTTCCCCAATCCCAATCCCAATTTCACAGCCTTTGGTTCAGCCATTGAAATTGAACATTCAGTGCCCAAAAGCTGGTGGGGATGTGACATTACTCACCCCGATTGTCCGGCAAAGGATCTAAATCATTTGTATCCGGCCGATGGTACCACCAATATGTCCAAAAATGATAATCCATTGGGTGTGGTTACCGGAACACCCACTTTGAACAATGGTGAAAGCAAAGTAGGACCCGGTGCATACGATGGGTATGTGGGTAATGTGTTTGAACCGGCCGATCAGTACAAGGGCGATTTTGCCCGATCGTACTTTTATATGGCGACTGCTTATGAGCATTACCTAAACAAATGGGACACTACCAAACCTGAAAATATGATGCAGAACAATCGTTACCCGGTACTTAAGCCCTGGGCAATAGCTTTGTTGTTGCAATGGCACCGGCAGGATCCCGTGAGTGCCAAGGAAGTGACCCGCAACGATGTGGTTTATGGCATTCAGAAAAACCGTAATCCCTTTATCGATCATCCCGAACTTATAGAATATATCTGGGGCGACCGTACCAACATTCCGTACCGATTGGATGGAAGCATTACTTTTCCTTATTTGAGTTGGCCTTCCGATAACGATTCTATTAACCTGGGTAAGGTGTATTATTTGCAAACCAAAGACAGCACTATCAACCTTAAGGCCATGAATTTGACCGGCGACTTAAATCTATCGCTGGGTGGAACAAACGCGTCTTATTTTTCGCTCGATAAAACGGTGATTACGCAAGCCGAAGCACTGGCCGGGTACAGCATTCATTTGCACTACAATGCGCAGGCAGTTGGTCATCATTCGGCTATTCTGACTATTTACGGAGGAGGCATAACCGCTGTAAACATAAAGTTAAAGGCGTTTTCGTCAGATGAATTTGCAGCTCTATCGGCTACCAATACGGCTACCACCAGCTTTGTTGCCAACTGGACTCCATCGGCCGGAGCCACCGGCTATAATCTGGATGTGTACACGCTCGAAAGTACCGGAACTACTAAATCCGTTTCATTATTGGACGAAGATTTTCTGTTAGCATTACCCAATAGCTGGAGCAAGGAAGGCTATGCTGTAAATGTTTCTGAAACCATGCGCCTGGCATCGAGTTCCAGTGCCGGAAAAATTACAACGCCTGCACTGAATCTTTCGACAGCTACCAGCACCTTACTGGTTCGGGCTAAGCAGTACTCCAACGATACTGGTGCTAAGCTTACCGCTACGCTCGATAATCAACCATTGGCGGTGTGGACAACGGCAGTAGGAAACCAGGATTTTACGGTAAATATGCCTGTTTCAACGGTTGTTTCAACCATAGCCCTTTCGGCAGTTACCGGTAAGCGTGTGTATGTGGATTATGTACAAGTGTTAGCCCATATACCGGTTTATGCACCTGTTTCGGTAGCGGCTTACCCTTTGTCGGTAGGGAATGTGTTGAGCTACCTGGTTACCGGACTGCAAAGCAACCACAGTTATTATTATACTGTTACCCCCGTAGGCAATGCGGCTGGTGCTTCCAACCAGGTGGCGGTGCAAACGGTTATCAATACAGGCATGGATCAATCCTACTCGGCCAACTGGCGATCAACAACAGTTTCTGGCGGCGTTCATCTTACCGGACTTCAGCCGGGTGCATCGGTTCGATTGCTGAATGTGAGTGGTGTCACCATTTTTTCTGCCTACAGCAGTTCTTCGGAACTCTTTATTCCCCTTGCTTCACATGGTTTCTATGTACTAAAGGTACAGCGTGACGAAAGTGTAAAAGTGCTGTATTGATTGACTCTTTTTGAAGCGCTGACGGATCCTTCGGATGCTGTCAGCGTTTTTTTATTACGGAATAAAACAGAAACTCACCAGCAAAACAAGCCCCTTTTTCCAGCAATTTCTTCTACAGCGCTTCCGCAATACTCGCTTTTTATCCCTGCTTAGTCGCTTCTACACGAGAAAGTTATGCCTTCTACCACTACAATATCAATTCAGTTAAATATTATTAACCAATCGACCTATAAATATTAACTTCTATTAAATATATAATAATAGAAACTCGTTAATTTTGCAAAGTCAATTGATAATTGATTCACAGAACCCTAATGTTCAGTCTTTTCGAATTAAAATTACTCAGGGAAGCATTTAAGACTGAATTCTACGACAGCCCAACTTTCATTTTTGTCTTTCAACAACATTTTCTTGCTTATTTTTCACGTTTTTCTATCAATTTTTCATTGGTAATGCCGCTGCTAAATACATCCAGCATCCGGATTTTAGCACTGTCAAACCCCAATTGATTTATAGCAGTTCCGATTTATCTGTGTATGGTAAGAGATTACCATTGTCGGGTGCGATATCGACCCTGACTCTGACGATATTACAGATGAACATGACGATATTACAGATGGCGATCGAGAAATCGCATCTGTACACCGGGATATTGATACAGGATGGTGCGATATTGACCTTGATGCATAAGAAATCGATGCTGTACACCGAGATATCAACCCTGATGCAGAAAAAGTATCCGGGGGAGTTGAACGAATCACTGAGCTAACCGCTAAGTAAGCCTTCGATTGGGCTTGCGAGGCAATTATTAACTATAAATATTTTGAATTTATGACAAGAAGAGAATTAAATGATTTGAACATGTTGAAGTCGGTAAGTGAGTTTCTGACTTCAAAAGCAGGTGTTTTGACTGATTATGTAGCCATTTTTCAATCCAAAAGAAAAGTAGATGGATACATTGAGGAAATTGAATCGCTGGCTCAATTACAGGCTACCGATACAAAAACTGAGTTTAAAATTCAGGCTAACGACAAGGGAAATTTAAATGGCCTAATAGTAAAGGTCAGTTCGGCTGCAACGGCCTATGCCGCTTCCACTTCCGATCTTATGCTGCGGGCTGCGGCCAATCTTGATATCACCAATCTGAAGCACCTGCGCGAAGGTATTTACGATTTACGTATAAAAGCAATGATAGTCGCTGTCCGCCCTATCGTTGATAAGCTGGCTTTGTGGAACGTAACTGCTGCCGATTTGGATGAAATCGAAAGTAAAATGACTCTTGTGTCGAACAAAACACCGGAACTTCACAACAAGAAGAATGCTAAAGCGCAAGCTACAGTGGAGCTACGTAAAAAACTGTCAGACTCTAAAAAGTACCTGACCGATACCATGGATGCCCTGATGCTACCTTTCCAAACGCTAAACCCAACTTTGCATGCACAATACAAGAGTGCCCGCAAACTGGAAGCCCGTGTAGCAACGCGTAAAAAAGCCACTGAAGAAAATAAGACAGATGCAAAGAACAATGGATGAACAAAAGGAGCAAAGAAATTTGCTCCTTTTGATTATTTTACATCGATTATTTATAATCAAAAACATTTATTAATTTTGAGGATTTCAAATTCACCTTGTTTGGCGGAGTCTCTAGACGGGGTCGTTCTAAAAAGAAATCAATCGCTTTCAATATTAAAGAATAAGGTTCCCGCCCTCGCAAGTTTGAAATCTGTTCCGAACTTATAAATAAAAGAAGTCCTGTCGCGACCTGCGCGAGTGAGGTATATCTTAAGGAATGAGCGCATCGGTGTTAAAAATAGACTTAAACAGATAATTGTTCTGTCGAGGTAATGAGTTGTAAATTCTTAGTTATGGATTAAAATTATATAAACCTAATTATGGCTGAATTTTTCGATATATCTGATTGGCAAGAAAAAATACATTATCAAACAGGAGGTACGCGAAATAAATCTGTTGTAGAAAACCTGTCAACAACTGATTTGTATTTTTTTAAAAAATCTATTCCTAAATATCAACATGAATTTTGGTCTGAGATAATTGCTTCCGAAGTCGGGAATGCTTTGGGTTTTAATGTCCTAAAGTATGATATCGCAAATAAAAATGGCGAAGTAGGTTGTATATCTAAATTGATGATTAATCCTGAATTTCAACAGCTCACAGAGGGAATTAATTACTTGCAAGGGTATGACTCTACTTATTTGCCAGAGAAAAAGGAATCGTATGAAAAATACACTTTTCATTTTATAGAAGAAGCACTAAAAGAATATAATTTGGAAAAAACGATTCCCGATTTGATAAGAACGATAATCTTTGACAGCATAATTGGAAATGGTGACAGACATCAGGAAAACTGGGGTTATATTCAATCAGTGAAAGAAAACGATGTTCAGGTAATTAAAAGAATGACAAAATTGTTAGATAATAAGATATTGAGAAGTACAATTAAAACTATAATTTTTATTCGTTACATCAGAATGTTTTTAATGACTAAATTCAAATTAAACGAATTAGATGAAATTTTAAACTTTTACAAAGGTGAATATTCACCGATATACGATAGTGGGAGTTGTTTGGGTCGCGAGATGGAAGATGAAAAAGTTGATTTAATGTTACGTGATGACTTCATGTTAAAAGCCTATGTCAATAAAGGGACTTCTGAAATAAGATGGGATGGCCCGAAGTTAAGGCATTTTGAACTAATTGATAACATAAGAGTTGAACACCATTACATCGTAAAAAGTACAATTAATAATGTAATAATGAATTTTGATGAACAAAAAATCAGAAAAATTGTATTAGATATAGACAAAAACTTACCGGAGAATTTAAATGAACATAAATTGCCGGATAACCGCAAAGAATTAATAATAAAAATGATAACTTTGCGCATTGAAAGACTAAAAGAATTACTACAATGAAAGCTCTCGGAAACATATATCTAACCTGGCGAAAAAGCAAAGGACAAAGTCGTATTGCAGTAGGTGTGATAAAAAGGAATATGACCGATGGCGTTAGATTTCAATATATTCAAGATGGAATTCGTAAAGCCAAAATTGAAGGTTTCACTTGTTTTACCGACTTCCCCGATACTGATAAGATTTATACCGATAATGTGTTGGATATCTTGGGTAAGCGACTAACAAACTCGGAGAGGGCGGATATTCAAAAATACTATGACTTTTGGGAGATAAAGCCCGAATACAAACATGATAAATTTTATTTATTAGCTCATACGCAGGGTTTGTTGGCGACTGATAATTTTGAATTTCTTGCCGATTATTCACCTATTGAAGGTTTGAGTTTTATAAGTGAAATATGTGGGTTGTCACATACGAACCCAACGCCAGAGATGGTAAAAGAAGGTGAAGAACTAACATGGAAGCTAAATAAACTTAATCAGTTTGACTCAAAGGCGGTCGGGGTTTATAAAGGAGACTTCTATTTAGGCAATGTAAAACTAATTCATTGCAATGTGTTTCACAAGTCTGGTGGAGAAGCGCTCAAAATAAAAGTAAAAAGTATAGAGAAAAATGGACATCTGAATCGGGTATTTATAAATATCTCATTCTGAGATCAACTTATATTTGAAGAGAAGGTTGTAAAATTATGTTTACAACCTTCTCTTGTTTTGTAGGTTTACTCATATTCTCAGTTGTTCATAGTGTGTGTTGTTTAGCGTAGTCTCCAGACTACGTCATGTTAGAAGGAAAGCTCCCGCTTTCCAGATTAAAGGATAGATTATCTTTAATAATATTGTTTGTTGTAATTTTTCAACGTCAGCTTATAATAAAGCCGTATAAAACTCTAAGTTGTTGAAAAACCTTATCTTTGCAATCAAAATAGATTGTTATGTTTTATTACCGTAGAAAAATAATATTGGCGTTGTTGCAAAAGTTTGATGGAGAACTTTTGTCCACCCCACTCCAAAAATACCTGTTCCTGTTAACCCGCTTACAAAAAGTCAAAGCATTTGATTTTATCCCTTATAAGTACGGCTGTTATTCGTTGCAAGCCAATCAGGATTTGATAGTGTTGGAAAAAATGGGTTATATTACACGGGAGCAGAACAAGAATGCTATTTCGTGGAAATTGGTGAGTAAAGATGATTTTATAGCTGCCATTAAGAAAGAGGATGTATCCTGTCTGAATAACGTCTACCGAACATTTAGTGAGTATCGCACCAACGATTTAATAAAGCATACCTATCTCAATTATCCGTTTTGGGCTATAAATAGCACCATTATGAATGATGTATTAACGGAGGAAGAACGCTCGAAGGTGCTCCAACAAAAAAAACAATCGGACGAAAGCACTTTGTTTACCATCGGCTACGAAGGTGTATCATTGGAGATGTATATCAATAAGCTTATTTTGAATGATGTGAAGGTGTTGTGCGATGTTCGTAAAAACTCGTATAGCCAGAAATGGGGGTTTTCGAAATCAACCTTGCAGGATGCTTGCGAAAAAGTAGGTATAAAATTTATACACATTCCTCAATTGGGCATAGAATCGAATGAACGACAAGAACTAAACGGATTGGCGGATTACAAAAAATTATTTGCCAGTTATGAGCTTACAACACTGGTCGAAAATAATAAATACCTGTTGGAGCTTGCCGGAATTGTTACTTCGAATAAGCGTGTTGCTTTAACCTGTTTCGAAAAAGATGTTCAAATGTGTCACAGGGGTGTAGTAGCTTCGCAATTGATGACGCTTGATTCGCTTAAAACATTTACCCGAAAAGATTTGTAATATGCCAAGACTAAAAATACTGCTGACAGTAACCACCTATCCTTTGCCTTCGCGCAACTATGATGAGTTGGTGTGTACAGCTGGTATTTTAGAAGATGGTTCATGGGTGCGTATCTACCCAATGCCCCTCAGCTTTCTGAGGGAACAAAAGATAAACGGCAACATTGAAGTCACTAAATATACATGGATTGAGTTGGAGCTGAGACGTTGTAACGATACTGATTTCCGACCTGAAAGCCATTCGCCGGTAGACTATGAATTTAGAGATTTAAAGATACTTGAGCACTTAGACCCCAAAAACTTTTGGGCAAAGCGAAAACAGTATTGTCTCCAAAATGTGTACACTAACCTCACACAACTTATCGAAGACTCCAAGGCTCCGCAAAACAAATCGTTGGCTACCTTTAAACCCGCTAAAATCCTTGACTTTATTATTGAAAAGGATGACCGTGAATGGAAAGATACATGGAAAGCTAAGTTTATACAATATCAACTGAATTTTGATAATCCGAAAGAAACGATTTTACGGAGTATTCCTGATAAAATGCCTTACCGCTTTTCCTACAAATTTATTGATGATGAAGGTCGGTCAAGTACGTTAATGATTGAGGATTGGGAAATTGTACAATTATACTGGAACTCTTTACGAAGTAGTGAGTCTCACTCTGAAGAAGAGGCTTGCAATAAAGTAAAACAAAAGTATTTTGATACTTTCACCACGAAGCATGATATTTATCTTTTTCTGGGAAGTCAACGTACGATGCACATTCAACGTGCCAGAAACCCTTTTGTAATTATAGGTGTTTTTTATCCGCAGAGAGATCTGAAAAATGAAGGGCAGTTGAATTTGTGGTAAATAGATTTGGTTCAACTTCACTGAAAGTAGCTTTCTAATTATATAAAATGATTATCCGCAATGTTTCCTAATTTATATTCCGGTGCGCTGCACCTTTGGTTTTACGGGTTTAACTGTTTCTACAAAGATTATCGGGGCTCTGTCCCTTTAATCTGTAAGTACCTTTATATTATTGTTTTAGGTGCAGAGTACCGTTACTATTTGTAGTGCATAACAGACAAATAAATCGAGGTGCAGCGCACCGGAATATATTATTTAAAGTTATAGGAGCTTATGCGGATAATCAAATTATATAATTCTACAACAAATCTACTTTATGAAAATAACTTTTAGCCTGCTTGATTTATCCTAAGCATTAGTGTCGCAGTATGCTCATAAATTGTAGTGGATAAAGGTATTTTCTAACTTCAAATACTAATTCTTGCCGCTATTACTGCTAAATAGCTTATATTTGTTGCACAATCATTAAAGTGCTATAGGTATGACTCTTTTTACTCTCAAACGCTATTCTGTTATTACAATATTGTTACTTCAAGCTTCCTTTTTGCTTGCAGCGGTTCCTTCGGGTTATTACTACTTTGTAAAGAACAAAAAGAAGGCTGAACTCAAGACAGCTATTCACACCTATTGTGGTCCGTTGAAGGAATTCGAATACGGTGGTGGTGCCGGATTTACCTGGGAGGGCTTCTTTAGTACAGACCGTCGTGCCGACTCTACCGTTATTGATATGTATTCCAATACCGTGCGCAAACAGACCAGTTTTAGTGCTGTGTCGGGCATGCACATTGAGCATTCGTTTCCTAAAAGTTGGTGGGGTGCTTACCCAAACAATGCTTATAAGGATTTATTTCACCTCTATCCGGCTGATGCTTCTGCCAACGAATCGAAAAATAACCTGCCCCTGGGCGAAGTTACCGGAACCGCTACCTTTGATAATGGCGTAACCAAAACCGGTTACAACGGCTTTGGAGCTGCCTATACCGACAAATGCTTTGAACCAGCCGATGAGTATAAGGGTGATTTTGCACGTTCGTACTTCTATATTGCTTCGGTGTACGAAAACCTGGCGCCGCTGATGCAATCGCCTATGGTCATAAATAGCAGTACTTATCCGTTTTGGCAACCGTGGGCCATTGATTTGTTGCTAAAATGGAACAAACAAGACCCCGTAAGTGCCAAAGAGCTAACCCGTATTGAGACCGTTTATGCTTTGCAGGGCAATCGTAATCCGTTTATCGATTATCCCGATCTGGCTGACTATATCTGGGGAAAAGATACTGCCAATGTTTATCCTTTCCCTGCCGAGACTGAACCGTTTTTAGCGGCTCCACGCCGGGGCATGAAACTCGATTTCGGGGTGATTCTTCAAAACGATACGCGCACACAGAACCTGCATATTCAAGGGGTGAACCTGACTTCCGACATTCAGGTTTCATTGATACGGAAAAGCTCTACACTGGCTCTTTCTACCCCAACTATTGCTTCTGCTACTGCTTTGTCCGGTGTTGATTTGGGAATTACTTTCCAACCCTCCACTTCGGGTTGGGTGCGCGATACGCTGCTGATAAAAGGAGGCGGTATGACTGATAGTTTGCGCATTCCTATAGTTGCACTGGCTTCGGCCGATTTTATTGCGTTGGAACCAACTGATATCACACCGGTGAGTGGTACGCTGCAATGGATTTCGGATCCATTGGCTACTACCTACAAACTGAACGTGTATCAGGGCGACCAGCAAGCCGGCGATTTGATTATTTCCAGCTATGTAGAGGGTAGTAGTTGGAACAAAGCCATTGAACTGTATAACGGAACCGGAAAAACGGTTGACTTGTCGAAATACTCGTTGCAGAAACAATCCAATGGAGCTGGCTACTTTGGTTCAACCCTGAAACTTAGCGGAACGCTGGATAATGGCAAAAGTTATGTGATTGTACACAAACTGGCTGCTTCTGATTTATTAGCAAAAGCAACATTGGTAACCGATTCGTTGCTTCAGTACAATGGGAACGATGCCGTGGCTTTGGTGCGCAGCGGTGTTACCATTGATATGGCAGGACAGGCCAATGCCGGAGCTGATGTTATGTGGGGGGTAGACCTTACGTTGCAGCGAAAGGCCACGGTTACGCATCCTGCTTCTACTTTTAATGCTGCTGAATGGACTACTCTGGCTATCGACTCGTACAGCATGCTTGGAAGTCATACCATGACCCTGGCAACCAGTGCGAATCCCATTGTTCAGAATTTAATGGTACCTGTGCCAACCACCAGCTACAACCTGACC
>Ga0302215_10001465_pt1 | contig 16914 bp, 15 predicted proteins | sample II_Fen_N3_1_FD_194580 | JGI IMG/M metagenome (GOLD analysis project Ga0302215, IMG submission 194580) | Peat permafrost microbial communities from Stordalen Mire near Abisko, Sweden - II_Fen_N3_1 | ecosystem: Environmental > Terrestrial > Soil > Wetlands > Permafrost | place: Sweden: Abisko...
AATTCGGATTCTTCTGATAAAAAGAATGATGACAACGGAAGCGACAGTTCTCCTGGAGACAGCGGAAATTCATCCAGTTGCAGCAGCTCTTGCGGAAGTAGCTGTGGAAGCGGATGTGGTGGTGGTTGCGGTGGATGTGGAAGCTAAATTGATGAAAATTATGAAAAAGATAATCATTCACTCAATTCCGGTTTTCATAAGTATGATTTGGCTTGCAACAGAGCACAAAACTTATCAACCGCTTTTCTTGAAAGGTCCTGATTTTTTAAGATTTTATCTGATTCTTGTAATAGGAATTTATTTCTCGGTTTTTATTTTGAAATATTTGAATGAAACCATATCAAAGACAACTTTTTACTTCCTTATTTCAATAGGTATTTTAGGTTTAATCAAAATAATCAGAGGTTTGTATTTAGGAAAACCTGTGGGATATTTAATAATGATTTTAATGATAAAAATTATTGTCATTCTAATTCTTAAACCATTTCAATTCAATAAAAAGTTTAAATAAATACTTTAGTTTCCCCCAAACAAAAACCCGAAACAAAGATGCTTCGGGCTTATTTATATAAATTTTATCTTTTCTATACTTTCTCTTAAGAAATTACACCACTTCCTAAAAGTTCATCACCAATATACCAAGCTGCAAATTGACCTTCTGCAATAGCTGATTGTGGCTCATCAAATTCTACAAAAAAGCAATTTTCAAACTGATATATTGTTGCTTTCTGAAGATCCTGCCTGTATCGGAATCTTGCTAAAACTTCCATCGTTTCACCGCTTTTTAGCCTTAAATCTTCACGAACCCAATGAAGTTCAGCATTATCAATTTTCAGAGCTTTTTTGTGTAATCCCGGAAAACTGTGGCTTTCACCCACGAAAATAATATTGTTTTCCATATCTCTTGAGACGATAAAACAACTTTCTTTGTGACCGCCAATTCCTAATCCTTTACTTTGTCCGATCGTGAAAAACTGAGCGCCTTGATGTTTGCCGATTACTTTTCCGTCAGCTTTTTTATAATTGATTTTTCTGCTTAAAAATTCTAATTCTTCTTCTTTTGATGAAAAATCGGGCATTTCCTCAGAAAACAAGGGTGAATCTTTGAAAATTTCTACAATTTCACCTTCTTTTGCGACCAATTGCTGCTGCAAAAACTGAGGTAAACTTACTTTTCCGATAAAACACAATCCCTGAGAATCTTTTTTATCGGCAGTTACCAAACCGATTTCTTTTGCAATTTCTCTTACCTGCGGTTTCGTAAGTTCACCAATCGGAAATAAAGCTTTTGAAAGCTGATCCTGATTGAGCTGACAAAGAAAATAAGATTGATCTTTGTTGTTGTCTTTTCCTGCGAGAAGATGAAAAATCTCTTTTCCATTTTCGTCAAATGTTGAATTTACCTGTGCATAATGTCCGGTAGCAACTTTATCAGCGCCTAAAGACATTGCAGTTTTCATAAAAACATCAAATTTCACTTCTCTATTGCACAAAACATCAGGATTTGGGGTTCTTCCTCTTTGATATTCATCGAACATGTAATCAACGATTCTTTCTTTATAAAGTTCGCTCATATCGATCACTTGAAACGGAATTCCCAATTTCTGGGCAACCATTAATGCATCATTGCTGTCCTCGATCCACGGACATTCATCTTCTAATGTTACCGATGCATCATTCCAGTTTCTCATAAAAAGAGCCACGACTTCGTGCCCTTGCTGTTGCAGCAAATACGCTGTAACACTCGAATCTACTCCTCCGGAGAGTCCTACTACTACTTTCATTTATTTCAATTTTACGAAACTCTTAACGGGAGTTCTTAGTTGAGCGGCAAAATTACGATAATCCTATTCACAAAAAAAATGATAATTTTAGGCATTGATAAAAACGATTTAATTTCAAATTAATACTTCATTAAAAAAACAAAAATATCTGACATGAAAAAATTATTTATTTCTACTTTAATTCTAGTTTCAGGATTATCATTCTCTCAGTTTTCTGTAGAAACACCAAATTCTGACACAAATAAATGGACTTTCGGAGGTGGTTTGGGAGTGGGTTTCGGAAGCAATTCTTATTTTAATCTTCAGGTTTCACCAAGAGTTGGTTATCGATTGACAAATGATTTAGAAGCAGGTTTGATGGGAAGTGTTTCCTGGCAGACTTCAGATTACTACAAATCTACGATGTTTGGTTTCGGACCATTTGCCAATTATTATTTTGCAAGATCTTTCTATGTAAGTGGAAACTTACAGCATTATTTTGTCAATTATGAAGATAAATTTTATGACTTTAAAAATAATCAGCAGGAAACGGCTTTGTACTTAGGAGGAGGTTATATGCAGCAATTAGGGAACAATTCTTTTATGCAGATTGGCTTGATGTACAATGTTTTGTATAAAGAAAACAGTAGTGTTTTTTCGGGTGGGTTGATTCCGAGTGTAGGTTTTGTGGTGGGACTTTAAAAGTTTCCCGCAGATTACACAGATTATCACAGATGTTTGCGCATGAGTTTTTGTGAAAATAACACTTTGATTTCGAAGATTTCTCTCTCGTAGATTTTCTTGATTAAGCCGATTTTAGTGTTAAAGCTTTATTTCAACATAATCATCCGTGAAAATCTGTGCTATCTGTGGGAGAAATAAATAATAAAAGCATCGGGAATTTCCCGATGCTTTTATTATTTATTTTAAAAACTGATTAGTCTTAAGATTTCTCAACAGCCGACTTTTTCGTCTTCTTAGTTTTTCCTTCTAATCCGTCTTTAGCTTCATTTAAATCTAAAGTAACTGTTTCGCCTTCAGTTAATTGCTTATTCACCAACATTTCTGCTAATAAATCTTCAATATACTTTTGAATTGCTCTCTTCAATGGTCTTGCACCAAAATCTTTATCCCAACCTTTTTCAGAAATGAAATCTTTAGCTTCAGTAGTCAATTCTACTTTGTAACCTAATTTTTCTAATCTTGAATAAAGTTTACCTAATTCGATATCGATAATTCTTGAAATATCGTTTCTTTCAAGAGAGTTGAAGATCACAATATCATCAATTCTGTTTAAGAATTCAGGAGCAAATGCTTTCTTAAGCGCATTTTCAATCGTACTTCTTGTTCTGGAATCTGAATTAGTTTTCTTAGCATTCGTACCGAATCCTACACCGTCTCCAAAGTCTTTAATATCTCTTGTTCCGATATTTGAAGTAAGGATGATAATTGTATTTCTAAAGTCAATTTTTCTTCCTAAACTGTCGGTAACATGACCTTCATCTAAGATTTGCAATAAGATATTAAACACATCCGGATGCGCTTTTTCGATCTCATCTAAAAGAACTACTGCATACGGTTTTCTTCTTACCGCTTCTGTTAATTGTCCACCCTCTTCGTATCCAACGTATCCCGGAGGCGCACCAACCAATCTGGAAACTGCGAATTTCTCCATATATTCACTCATGTCAATTCTGATCAATGCTTCGTCAGAATCAAAGAGTTCTCTTGCCATAACTTTAGCCAACTCAGTTTTACCAACACCCGTTGTTCCTAAGAAAATGAATGTTCCAATTGGTCTGTTAGGATCTTTCAATCCGGCTCTGTTTCTTTGGATAGCTTTCACTACCTTTTTCACAGCGTCTTCCTGACCGATTACTTTTCCGTTTAGATTGTTATCCATTCCTGCTAATTTATCTAGCTCATTTTTTCCAACTTTCGTTACAGGAACGCCGCTCATCATCGATACTACTTCAGCAACACTTTCTTCGGAAACCGTTTCTTTTTTCTCTTTGACGTCTTTATCCCATTGATCCTGAGCAGAATTCAGCTCCATTTGCAAACGCTCTTCTTCGTCTTTTAGCTTTCGTGCTTCCAGATAATCCTGAGCTTTTACAGCTTTTTGCTTCAATTCTTTGATATCTTCAATTTTCTTTTCAAAATCAATGATTTCTGTAGGAACTTTCATGTTTTTAATATAAACACGAGATCCAGCTTCATCCATCGCATCAATTGCTTTGTCCGGTAAAAATCGGTCTGTAATATATCTTGATGTCAAATTGACACAAGCAAGAATTGCTTCGTCTGTATATACTACATTGTGATGCTCTTCATATTTATCTTTAATCTGATTCAGGATCTGAATCGTTTCCTCAATATTGGTAGGTTCTACCATTACTTTCTGGAATCTTCTTTCTAAAGCACCATCTTTTTCGATGTACTGACGGTACTCATCAAGAGTTGTAGCACCAATACATTGAATTTCACCTCTTGCTAAAGCCGGTTTGAACATATTGGAAGCATCCAAACTTCCTGTAGAACTTCCTGCTCCAACGATTGTGTGCAATTCATCGATGAATAAAATGACATCACGGTTCTTTTCAAGCTCCGTCATGATCGCTTTCATTCTTTCTTCAAACTGACCACGGTATTTTGTTCCGGCAACTAAACTCGCCAAATCTAACGTGATTACTCTTTTACCAAAAAGAACTCTGGAAACTTTCTTCTGTTGAATTCTTAAAGCCAAACCTTCAGCGATGGCAGATTTACCAACTCCAGGCTCACCAATCAACAACGGATTGTTTTTCTTTCTTCTCGATAAGATTTGTGAAACTCTTTCAATTTCTTTTTCACGACCGATTACTGGGTCAAGTTTCCCGTCTCTTGCCAAAGAAGTTAAGTCTCTACCAAAGTTATCCAAAGTTGGAGTTTTACTTTTTGCAGAACCTAAATTTCCTGTAGGCTTTCTCATCTGCTCAAATTCTTCTCTGTCGTCGTCGTCATCGTAAGCCGAGTTTTGAGGCGTTTGACCAGAATTTTTAAGCATTGTCTGATATTCTCTTGAAACTCCTTCATAATCAATATCGTAAGCTCCTAAAATACTTGAAGTAGGATCCTCATATTTATATAAAATGCCCAAAAGCAAGTGAACGGTATTGATCTCGTTGCTTTTATATTGTCTGCATTCTAGCTCTGCACGTTTAATGGAATGATCTGCCATTTTGGTGAAAGAAATATTGGTAACCTCCTCAGAAATAGGATTTAGACTTGCTGTATTTAAAGTTTCAATTTTTCTTCTGATTTGTGTTAAATCGGCATTGAGCCCTTGAAGGATTTCTTTTGCAGAGTTTTCTGTTTTTATAATACCTAAAAGTAGATGTTCTGTATTAAGAAATTCACTTTTCAGCCGCTTAGCTTCATTTTTGCTTTGTTTGAACACTTGGCTCAAACCTTGTGAAAACTTATAATCCATAATATTGTATCTCAAATTGGAATAACGGTAACATTTACCGTTTATTCTATATCTAAATTACAAATATTTTACCAAAAACCAATTAATGACTTTATGGCAGAAAAAAGTTTTTTATCTTATTGAAAATGACTAAGTTTGTTATCCTCAAATTTTCCAAATGAGTTCAGAAATTACCAATTACATCGGTTATGCCGCTTCAGTTTTCATCGTTTTGAGTTTTATACTTAAAGATTTAACCAAAATCAGAATTGTCAATTTGGTAGGATGTATCTGTTTTGTCATCTATGGAATTTTCAGCGGAATGCTTTGGCCCGTCATTATTCCGAATGCAATTATCTGTTTTGTACAGGTTTATCATTTACTGACTGCAAAGAAAAAATAATGTCTCGAAAAAAAATATTGACTTCCGCATTCAGCAATCTTTATACCGATCAAAGGATTGAAAAAGTCTGCAGAACTTTACACGAAAATGGCTACGAAATTGAATTAATTGGCAATAATTGGGGCGGTGAAGAACAAATGCAGCGTCCTTACAAGTTTTCAAGAATACATCTTATTTCTAAAACCTTAAAAACAGCTTACTTTGAATTCAATTGGAAGCTGTATCATGAGCTTAAGAAAAAAGCTGACGAAAATACCATTCTTCATGCCAATGACTTAGATGCTTTACTGCCAAATTATCTGTTATCTAGAAAATTAAACATTCCTCTCGTATTCGACAGTCACGAAATTTTTTCAGAAATGCCCGCTGTTCAGGGTAAAATGTCTCAGAAATTATGGCGTTATCTACAAAATAAAATTGTTCCGAATCTGAAATTCATGATTACCGCAAGTGGAAGTTACGCAAAGTGGTTTCAAAATAAATATGGAATCAATCCTATTGTCGTTCAAAATGCTCCCAGAAAAATTGATTTTAAAATAGAAATTTCAGAAAATAATCCAAAAATAATTTTGTATCAAGGCGCAATTAATCCTTTTCGTGGAATTGATAAAGCCATTCTGGCGATGCATCATCTTGAAAATGTTATTTTTAAAATTGCCGGGGATGGACCGAGAAAACGGGAGTATGAAGATTTAGTTATAGAAGAAAACCTTCAGGATAAAGTTCAGTTTTTAGGAAAATTGCTTCCGGACGATTTAAGAAAAATCACATTAACTGCTGATTTGGGGATGAGTATCGAAGAAAATGGCGGCGAAAGTTATGAATTTTCACTTCCGAATAAAGTCTTGGACTGTATTCAGGCGAGAGTTCCTTTAATTTTATCTCCGCTTCCTGAAATGATTAATATTAAAAATCAATTTGATGTTGGTGAAATTATAGAAAATCATCAACCTGAAAATATTGCAAAAGCAATCAATTTAGTCTTAAATAAAGGAAGAAAAAACTATCAATCTGAATTAGAAAAAGCTTCAGAAGTTCTTTGTTGGGAGAATGAAGAGGTAAAATTGCTAAAGGTTTTTGAAAGAGCATCAAATTCATTTAAACCATTAAGAGATTTAAAAGGTTAAGAATTATTAAGGATAGCTTTGCTTTAAGTTTTTGCAGCTCACTCCAAAAAAAGCTTGGAAACTTGTATTTCCAAAGTAAGCGAAGCGGCATTGTTTAACTTGAAATATTTTCAAAACTTTCAAAAATCATTGTCTAACCTTGCCGTTTAAAAACAAAAATTCAATCATTTTAAAATAGATCTTCGTATTAAATCTGTTTTAAATTATCTTTTTAAAATTGGTTATCTTTGCGTAAAGAAGTATAAAAATGACCATAAAAGAAAATCAGCAGGAAATAATCGATGAATTTGCATTTCTTGAAGACTGGGAGCAGAAATATGAGTATATCATAGATCTGGGCAAAGAACTAAAAGGTCTTCCGGACGACAAGAAAAGTGATGACAATCTGATCAAAGGTTGCCAAAGTAAAGTATGGATTGATGCTGAATTTAAAGATGGAAAACTGTTTTTCAATGCAGATTCTGACGGAATTCTTCCAAAAGGAATCGTTTCTTTGCTTGTTAGCATTTACAGCGGTCATTCTACCCAGGAAATCTTAGATTCTGATTTTCAGTTTATCTCCGAAATCGGATTGCAGGAATTTCTGTCACCTTCCAGAGCCAACGGATTGATGGCAATGACCAAGCAGATCAAATTTTATGCTGTTGCGTATCAACTGAAATCATAATTGTGACCAGGATTTTAGCATACCGTTTTTCCGCTTTTGGCGATGTCGCGATGACAATGCCTGTTTTTCGTGAGTTTTTGGAACAAAATCCAAACGTTGAGATTGTCATGGTTACACGCAGCAATTTTCAGGATTTATTTTCTGATCTTGAGCGAGTTATCTTTAAAGGAATCGACCTTGATGACTACAAAGGCTTTTTGGGATTAAGAAAATTGGCAAAAGAACTTCTTGATGAATTCCATCCAAATTATATCGCTGATCTTCATGATGTTATCCGTACGAAAATATTAGATAAAATCTATGTAAGAAAAGGTTATAAGGTTTTTAAAATCAATAAAGGAAAAGAGGAAAAAGAAGAACTTACCGATGTCTGGAATTTAGAAAAAATACAACTAAAGCGAACGGTAGAACGTTATGCCGATGTTTTCCGTGAAATGGGTTTTAAAGTGGAACTTTCACATCAGCTTCGACCAATTTATACCGAAAAATTGGGAATAGGTTTTGCTCCTTTTGCACAACACAAAGGCAAAATGCTTCCTTTAGAAAAATCATTTGAGCTCGTAAAATTTTTAGCAAAAAAACATACCATTTACTTTTTCGGAGGTGGAAAAAATGAAGCTGAAACTCTTGAAAATTGGGAAAAACAAATTCCAAATACTAAAAGTTTAGCCGGAAAACTGAATCTTTCTGAAGAACTGAACAGAATTGCTCAACTTGAAGTAATGATTTCGATGGATTCAGCTAATATGCATTTGGCGAGCATTGTAGGAACACGTTGTATTTCAATTTGGGGATCTACTCATCCGTATGCAGGATTCTTGGGATTCGGGCAAAGCGAAAACGATGTCGTTCAGATCAATGATCTTACATGTAGACCTTGTTCTGTCTTCGGTGATAAAGAATGTTACCGTGGTGATTGGGCTTGCCTTGAAGAAATCAACGTACAGCAAATCATCGATAAAATCTAAGATGAAACTTTCTATTTGTATTCCTGTTTTTAATTTTGATGTTCGGAAACTTGTTGACGACCTCAAAAAAGAAATAGATAGGAATGCTTTAGATGCAGAAATTATTTTGATTGATGATGCCTCAAATGATCATTTTAAAACGATTAACGAAGAACTTCGAAAAGAAGTGACCCATTTTATTTTTCTCGAAAAAAATATTGGCAGATCTAAAATCAGAAATCTTTTTTTAGAATACGCAGAAGGTGATTATTTGCTTTTTTTAGATTGCGACGGAAAAATCACCGATTCCAATTTTCTTAAAATTTACACTGAAACACTACAACAAGACACAAAAATTGCTGTTTTATACGGTGGAAGAACCGTTGTAAAGAATCTTGCTGATAGAAAATATATCCTAAGATGGAAATTCGCCGTTGAACGGGAGAATCTACCTTTATCAATGCGCAATGAAAAGCCTTTCCTTTCCTTTCAGACGAATAATTTCATTATTAAAAAAGAAATTCTCAATAAGGTAAAATTTAATTCAGAATTTGAAAACTACGGTTACGAAGATTTGCTTTTTGCAATGGATTTGAAATCTGAACATATTACAATCAATCATATAGACAATCCTATTTTTAACGACGATCTGGAAAGTAATGAGGTTTATTTAGCCAAGGTTGAAGAATCAGTAGAAAGCTTAGCCAAAATGCTTAAAATGGATTCTTTAAGGCTTAAAATTTCTGAGATTAAACTGGTAAAAGCTTATAATTATTTACGAAAAACACGTCTTGACTCTCTATTTCTCTACTGGTTTGGTTTTCAGGAAAAAAGTATAAAGAAAAATCTTCTCTCAAATTACCCTAATCTAAGAAATCTTGATTTATATAAACTAGGATTGTTACTTAGAAAGATGAAATAAAATGGAAGTCTCTTTAAATTAGAATTTTAAAATTTAAAAAATTTCAGACCTCTTCAAATATATTATTAGCCACAAAATAAAAAACTCTCAGAATAATCTGAGAGTTTTTGTGGGCCCTGAGGGATTCGAACCCCCGACCCTCTGGGTGTAAACCAGATGCTCTGAACCAACTGAGCTAAGAGCCCTGAATTTTTTTGAAAGGTTTCAGTAAACCTTTGTGGGCCCTGAGGGATTCGAACCCCCGACCCTCTGGGTGTAAACCAGATGCTCTGAACCAACTGAGCTAAGAGCCCTAGACGATTTCTCGTTTTGAGTGGTGCAAATATACATACTTATTCTTTATGAGTCAAGTTTTTTTCTAAAAATTCTCCGACTACAAAGTTACTTCCTCCAACAAAAATCAATTCTTCGTCTGTAGCGTGTTGTTTTGCAGAAAGATAAGCCTCCTGCACGGAATCGAAAATTTTATAAATTATTTTTGCTTCAACCAGCAAATCTTCATATTCTTCAGGGTGACGACCTCTGTTTATGGAAGGTTTTGCAAAATAGAACTCAGAATTTTCGGGAAGTAATGCCATTACTTCATCGATTTTTTTGTCACTGACGAAACCTAAAACAATATGCTTGTGTTTGGGAATAGAATTTAATTGAGAAAAAACCTGTTCTAATCCTGCCTGATTGTGGGCGGTGTCGCAAATGGTCAACGGATTTTGTGAAAATTCAAACCAACGACCAATGAAACCTGTGTTTCTATGAACGCTTAATAATCCTTTCTCCACATTCTCATCAGAAATTTTTACATCTAATTTTTTTAATTCTTCAACCAAAGCAACGACAACACGAATATTCTTCTCCTGATAGTTTCCTTTTAAATCTGATTTTAAATCTGACTGTATTTGAGTCGCATCAATAAATTCTGTATTTTCTTTTTCAGCTTTAAGCTTAATCATATTTTTAACCACTTCATCATCGCTACCGAAAATTACAGGAACATTAGGTTTAATGATTCCTGCTTTTTCAAAAGCAATTTCTTCGATTGTATTTCCTAAAATATTCTGATGATCAAGTTGCACATTTGTGATTGCAGAAACTAATGGTTTAATAATATTTGTAGAATCTAATCTTCCTCCCAAACCGACTTCTATAATGGCAAAATCTACGTTTTTCTGATAAAAATATTCAAATGCCATGATCGTGGTAAATTCAAAAAAAGAAGGCAAAATATCTTCCGGAAGTGTTTTAAGCTTTTGAATAAACTGAAAAACGAATTCTTTATCGCAGTTTTCACCATTTATTTTGATTCTTTCAGTAAAATCAATCAAATGAGGTGAGTTGTATAAACCAATTTTATAATCTGCTTCCTGAAGAACAGAAGCCAGCATATTGCTTGTAGAACCTTTTCCGTTGGTACCTCCGATATGGATGCATTTTATCTTTTCCTGCGGATTGTCAAAAAAAGCGCAAAGTCTCGTGATATTTTCGAGACCAGGTTTGTAAGCTTTCTCTCCATCAATCTGATAATTCGGAGCCTGAACGAAAAGCCAATCGACAGCTTCCTGATATTCTTCGTTTGTCATGATGCAAAATTCCCAAAACTTTCATTAAAATGAAACAATAATTTTTCAAAATTGTAACTTTTTTACTTTCTCTTCGTCTAATGGTAAAAAGCAAACAAATATCTACGTATGAAAAAAGTTTTGATGATTATTTTAGGATTGTCTGGCCTTAGTTTAAGCGCCCAGAAAAAGTGGTCTTTGCGAGAATGTGTAGACTATGCGGTCGAGCACAATCTTCAGGTAATTCAAAATCAATATTCAAAACAAATTCAGGATGTCAATCTGAAAATTGCACAAAATAGTTATCTCCCGTCTGTCTCTGCAAACTTTGGAAACAATGTAAGTTTCGGGCAGGCTTCTTTGGGTACAGGAAGTATCAGAAATGACAGATATAGTAATAATGCAAACCTTGCAGCAGATGTTTTGCTTTACAACAACGGAAGGCTTGAAAAAACCATCAGAAAAACACAGTTTGACGTTGAAGCAAGTCAGTACGATATAGAAACTATTAAAAATGATATTTCGCTTCAGATTGCTCAGCAATATCTGACGACTTTACTCAATAAAGAAATTGTAAAGATTTCTCAAAGTGCTACAGAAAATGCAAAAAAACAGTTTGACAGAGCTAAAATTACGACAGAAGTTGGAACGACAGCACAAACAATTGTTGCGGAAGCAGAAGCAGCGTGGGCAAGAGAAAAACAAAATCTGAAAACTGCCGAAATCAATGTAGGAAGAAGTCTTTTCGCATTGGCGCAGCTTTTACAATTACAGGATTATAAAGATTTTGATGTAGAAAATGTAGAAATTGGTGAGCAACTAAGCCCGCAACTGATTTCTGTTGACGAAGTTTTAAATACAGCTTACGAAAGTCAGCCACAGATAAAAGCAGCAGAAAGCAGAATAAAGTCTGCCGAAGCACAAACAGAAGTTACTCGTACAGCTTTTTGGCCAACCTTAACAGTGAGTGTAGGAATCGGAAGTTTTTATAATAATTTGTTGAATACCAATAATGTCGGAAGTCAATTGTTTTACGTCAACGAAAAAACGATCTTCAATCAATACAAAGAAAATTTTGGTCAGCAAGGTGGAATTTCTTTAAATATTCCGATTTTCAATAAAGGAATTACAAAACTTCAGGTAGAGCAATCAAAAATCAATGAAAGCATTGCCAAAAATTCTTTAGACCAACAAAAACAGGCAGTAAGACAGAATGTTCAGAAAGCACAGTTTGATGTTGATGCCAATTATGAAGTTTATTTAGCAGCAAGAGAGGCTGAAAAAAGCACGAAACTGGCAATGGAATTTGCTGACAAAAGTTATGCTGCAGGAAGAGGAACGATTTATGATCTCAATATTGCCCGAAACAATTATGCCAATGCGCAAGGTTCTGTAGAACAGGCAAAATATAATTATCTTTTTAGTCTGAAATTATTGAATTTCTATGCGGGAATTCCATTAAGTTTGTAGAATGTCTATTCAGTCTTTAGAAAAATTTTTACCACAAAATACTTTAGATCATTTAAGAAATTGGTTTTCAAATCATTCTATCCATATTAAAATTACACGAAACCGAAATTCTAAACTTGGAGATTATAGGAAACTTCGTGACCAATCGCATGAAATAACGATTAATTCAACATTACAACCGCAGCTTTTCTTCTTTGTACTGACTCACGAATTGGCACATTTAATTGCCTTTGAAAAATACGGACGCAGAATCTCTCCTCATGGAAGTGAGTGGAAGATTACATTCGGAATCATGTTGCTAGAAAGTTTGGAAGTTTACGAAGATGATCTAAAACCAATCATTATTAAATTTTCAAAATCCCCAAAAGCCAATTTTATGGCTTCTCCGGATTTGGTAAAGTATTTTCACATTGACAATCATGAAGATGATGAAATTTTTGTTGAAACCCTTACAAAAGGAGATCATTTCATGTACCGGAATGATAAGTATCTTTTGGAGGGTCTGATTAAAAAAAACTATCTTTGTGTGAATCTTTCCACGGGAAGAAAGTATTCTTTCAAACCATTGGCTAGAGTGAAAAAATGCAGTTAAATATGTCAAAATCAGATAAATACTGTGTAATTATGGCGGGAGGAATCGGTAGCAGATTCTGGCCTTTGAGCACACAGAAATTCCCAAAACAGTTTCAGGATATATTAGGAACAGGCAGAACGATGATTCAGCAGACTTATGACAGAATAAGTAAAATGATTCCTGACGAAAATATATTTGTAATCACCAATACAGAATACGTAAGTCTTTCTCTTCAGCAATTGCCAGAGATTCCGGCAGATAATGTGGTAGGAGAACCTTTGATGAAAAATACGGCAGCCTGTAATCTTTACATGGCAAACAAAATCGCAGAGATCAATCCTGATGCAACGATGGTAGTTTTGCCGGCAGATCATCTAATTTTAAAAGAAGACGTCTTTTTAGAAAAATTAGAATTGGCATTTCAGCAGGCTTCAGCCAACGATTATCTGGTTACTTTGGGAATTACCCCTACTCGTCCCGATACAGGTTACGGATACATTCAGTTTGTTGAAGAGAAAGATTCAGATTATTTTAAAGTAAAAACATTTACCGAAAAACCAATTCTGGAATTGGCAAAAAGCTTCCTTGAAAGTGGAGATTTTCTTTGGAATGCCGGAATCTTCATCTGGAATGTAAAATCTATCCACAACGCATTTGAGATGCATCTTCCAGAAATGTCACAACATTTTAAGGCTTGTGAATACAATGCGCACAGCGAAAAAAGCTGTATCGAACTTATTTATCCTAAAGTTCAGAAAATTTCTATCGATAACGGAATTTTAGAAAAAGCAAAAAACGTTTACGTAATTCCTGCAGATTTGGGTTGGAGCGATCTGGGTACATGGACTTCCGTGTTTGAAAACAGCGAAAAAGATAAGAACGAAAACTCAATCAATACAAAAAACACTCTTACTTATCAATCTGAAGGTAACATTATTCATGTAAAAAACAATAATAAAGCGATCGTCATAGACGGATTGAAGGATTTTATCGTTGTAGATACAGAGAAGGTGCTTCTTATTTGCCCAAGAGATCATGATCAGCTGATTAAAGAATATGTTCTGGATCTGAAAAGCTTAAAAAAAGGAGATAAATTCATGTAAACTAATGGCATAATTTCTGCCGCATTTTGATTTATGATAAAAAGTACAAGAAAGTTCGGCTTTATTTTATTCTTTTTAATTGGAGTTTTTGCTTTTTCGCAGGAAAAAAAGAAGTTCTTCAATACTCAAAATGTTCTGACTAGAATTATTCCTAATGATAAAATTGATTTTTGGGTTCTTGCTCAAAATAATTATGGTAAAAATGTAGAACTGAAAACATCGGGAGCAAAAAAAGATTATGCTCCGCAGTTCACAGGTTTTAATATCACTCCCACAGAAGACAGTTTTTATTATATTGTTTATTCTAAAGGCGGAAAAATCAATTACATTACTGAAATTGCCGGACTTAAAGATTTTATAGGAACAATTGACAATGCTGAAGAAGCGGCGCTTTCTGCCGTTTTGCAGGGCTATCTCATTGACGAACAGTTTGTAAATGTAGCCGGAAATTACTACGAAGATAAAACCAATTACTATTTAGATTTGGGAAAAGTCACTTCAAAAGAATGTCCTTACGAGAAAAAACATTTTTCACTTACTATAAATAAAGCAACATCACAGATTTCGAATGTGAAAGAGAACGGAACTTACATTGAGCTTTACACCAAAAAATGTGCAAACAATCCGCGTCTTTTAAAAGTAGAAAAGAAAGAAGAAGAACCGAAAGATGAGCCAAAGAAAAAACCTGTCAAAAAACGAAAATAACAGCTATGAAACTGAAAGACTGATCATTCGACCGATGTCTTTGGATGATGCAGATCTTATTTTTGAGCTTTACAATATGCCAAAATTCATCAAATTTATTGGCAACAGAAACATCAATTCTCTTTCTGACGCTGAAAATTATATTAAAACTAAATTTCTTCGACAGTTTGAAAAGTCAGGATTTGGGAATTATTTAATTGTTTTAAAAGATGGAAATCAAAAAATTGGCGGGGTTGGAATTTTTGAAAGAGAAGGTTTAGATATCGTTGACATCGGTTTTTCTGTTTTGGAAAGATTTGAAGGAAAAGGATTAATGTTTGAGGCAGCTCAGAAAGTAAAATCAATCGGGATGGATGATTTTGGGCTGAATAAAATCTCTGCAATTACCACAAAAGACAATTTTTCTTCTCAGAAATTAATTGAAAAATTAGGTTTAAAATTCCAAAAATATGTCACGCTTCCCAATGAAGCTGAGGAGTTGATGTATTATGAAATTGAATAATTAACACAAATATTTTCACGAATTAAAATTGGTGTCACCTGTGAAAATATTTGCGTCATTTGTGCTTAAACTTATTCCAAAATCTGTTCAGCCGCAGTTTTAGAAGTCACCTTTTCAATTACTCGAGTGCAGATTCCTTTTTCATCAAAAATAAATGTTGTTCTTACAATTCCCATATAAGTTTTTCCGAACGTTTTTTTCTCCTGCCAAACTCCGAATTTCTCAATAATATCACGGTTTTCATCAGCAATGAGATCATAAGGAAACGCAAATTTATCGTGAAAATTTTTCTGCTTTTTTACTGAATCGCCACTTATTCCTAAAAGCTGAAATCCAGCTTTCTCCAACTGAGAATAGTTGTCGCTAAGATTACAAGCTTCTACCGTACAAGTGGGTGTGTTCGCTTGAGGATAAAAAAATACAACTAATTTCTTTCCTATAAGTTTTTGAGAATTTACAGCTTCTCCATTCTGATTTGTTCCTTCAAAATCGGGTAATTTGTCTCCTACTTTCAGCATAATGATTTATTTTTGTTCAAATTTAATAGTTTAAATGACAAAAAAGCAAAGAGCAGAAATAATTCAGAACGAATTAGAAAAATTATATCCTACCGTTCCCATTCCGTTGGAGCACACAGATCCTTTTACTCTGATGGTTGCGGTTGCGCTTTCTGCACAGACGACTGATAAAAAAGTGAATCAGGTGACTCCCAATCTTTTTAAAGTTGCTGATACTCCTCAAAAAATGGCTCAGCTTGAAGTTCATGAGATCAAAGAACTGATCAAAGAAATCGGACTATCCAATACAAAAGCCAAAAATCTGAAAAGAATGGGAGAACTTCTCATGGAAAAGCATGATGGAATTGTCCCCCAAACTTATGAAGAATTGGAGGCTTTACCCGGAGTCGGTCATAAAACGGCATCTGTGGTGATGAGTCAGGGCTTCGGATTTCCTGCTTTTCCTGTCGATACGCACATTCACAGATTAATGACGCAATGGAAGCTCACTTCTGGAAAAAACGTCGTAGAAACGGAAAGAGACGCAAAAAACATCTGGAAAGAAAGTGTCTGGAATAAGCTTCACCTTCAGATCATTTTTTATGGACGAGAATATTCTCCCGCAAGAGGAAAAGGTGACAAGGATTTTTTGACCAAAATGTTGTTTGATAAATAATTGAAATATAAAATGGTCGTTTTATCTTTAAAACTTTTGCATCTTTTTTTTATCGATTAATTTAAATCTCAATTTTAATTAAAATACAAAAGGAATCAGCTTTTTCGTGTTCTTTTGATATGCTGCATATTCACTTCCGAATTTCTGTAGTAATGCCTGTTCTTCAATTTTTATACGGTATAAAAAAGCTAAAAACGTAGGAACAAATGCGACAAACAAAGAAATCCAGTTATTGAGAAATAAACCTAATCCGAAAAAAGTAAGAAGCGCAAAAGAGTAAGAAGGATGCCTTACAAATCTGTAAAAACCTTCTTTTTTGATTTGATGATCTTCTTTGATCGAAACATCTACCGTGAAAAATTTTCCCAAAGATTTGATGATGATCCAACGGAAGAAAATTCCTGTTACAATTAAAATTTCGCCCAAATATAATATCCAATATTGATTTCTGATATGAAAAGACGTGAATTTTGATATCATTACGGCAAGAAAGACAGAAGGAAGAATCACTACCCATAAAATATTGAGCGTCGATTGGTCTTTTTTCTGAT
>Ga0302215_10001467_pt1 | contig 16909 bp, 9 predicted proteins | sample II_Fen_N3_1_FD_194580 | JGI IMG/M metagenome (GOLD analysis project Ga0302215, IMG submission 194580) | Peat permafrost microbial communities from Stordalen Mire near Abisko, Sweden - II_Fen_N3_1 | ecosystem: Environmental > Terrestrial > Soil > Wetlands > Permafrost | place: Sweden: Abisko...
AATAAAAGATAAATTAATAACATAAAAATATGTTTTATTTAAATCAAATTATAATAATTTTATAAATTTAATTTAAGATTTTAAGCAAGCCAGAAAGAATTGAACTTTCTAAAAATCGATTATGAATCGTTTTCCCCACCAGGGTTGGCTTGAAAATTATATTTGGATTTTTTTTGAATATAAGAATTAACTTTTATATTTTTTTAAACTTCAAAATTTTCGTTTTGACAATATAAAAAATATTTTATTTATTTTCTTTAAACAATTTTTAAGAAAAAAAAAAAAGTGAGCTTCCCGCTTAATATTTATTTCAGCAGTTATCTTTTTTTAATGTAGCGTAGCGACGTGCGTAATTAAAACAATCGCTAAACCATAGATTAACCTATCTCGGTCCTCTCGTACTAGAGCAAGGTCTTTTTTTTTTTCTTTTTTAACAGCAGATAGGGACCGAACTGTCTCACGACGTTCTAAACCCAGCTCACGTACCATTTTAACGGTAGAACAGACCGACCCTTGGAAGATTATTCACAACCAGGATATGATGAGCCGACATCGAGGTGCCAATCGACTCCGTCGATGGGAACTCTTAGGAGTCATCAGCCTGTTATCCCTAGCGTACCTTTTATTCGTTAATCGATACCTTTTTCGATAAAATATATCGGGTCACTATGACTGGCAAAAATACCCTTTTAAAATTTGTATATTTTAAAATCAAGTTTAGTTTGATTCATTATAATAATCACGTAAAAATATTACGTTTAGCTAAACTATTGCACACCCCCGTTACTTTTTAGGAGGCCACCGCCCCAGTGAAACTAGCATTCTTACAAGATAAAAAATGAAGTTTATTTTATTTTTAGCTACAACAGCTAAAGATTATGGTTATAGACCGCTCTACCATAAAACTTTAGCAAATTGTAGCAATATAAGATTCTAGTAAAGGTGCATAGGGTCTCTCCGTCCCGCTGTTCTATTTAGGCATTTTCACCTAAAATTCAATTTCACCGAATTATAATTGGAGACAGTGAGGCAGTCGTTACGCCATTCATGCAGGACGGAACTTACCCGCCAAGGAATTTCGCTACCTTCGGACCGTCAGGGTTACAGCCGCCGTTTACTGGGATTTAAACTGATAAGCTATACTTATAGTTTTTTATCTTACAGCACTGGGCAGGCGTCAGACTCTATACATAATTATTAAATTTCGCAGAGTCCTGTGTTTTTAGTAAACAGTCGCTACCTCCTCTTTTATGACACTGCAAAGCAGTCTTCCTTTTCCCGAAGTTACGGAATAAATTTGCCGAGTTCCTTCAATTATATTCTTTCGTTACCTCAGTATATTCTACCCATTCACTTGTGTCAGTTTTTATACGTTTATACATGCATTATTTGGTGCATGCAAAATTAATTTATTTCTAGGTTAAAAAACTAATTAATTATAAATAGCTTTTATAGTATATAATTAATTAATTTTTTAACGTCATAATAATTCAGCTCTTTAAACACACGACTTTCGTCTTTTTCTAAGAGAACGGTTTAGTATTTGACATCCAGGCTTACCCTTTGAATGAAACTTTAGAATTTACGGTAATAATTAATTTAACATTATTTTCGTTACTAATGCTAGCATAATTAATATTGCTTTTTCAAAAAAATTTTACAATTTTTCGTCAATAAAAAACAAAACACTCTGCTACCAAGAGTTCTTAGACTCTTTTGAATTTTCGGTTACTAATTTGATTGCCTCTACATTATCGAAAACCAATTGAAAAAACATTTTTATTCTTAATGTTGTACATTACTAATGAGCTTTTACGCTTTCTTTAAGGAGTGGCTGCTTCCGAGCCTATCTTTTAGCGTGTATTTCAATTCATCTTCTTTTAAATTAATTAGTATTAAGCACCTTAAATTTCAATCTGGGCTGTTTCCCTCTTGACTCACCACCTTTGCGCGGACAAGTCTGAATAAGTGTATATTAAATTTTATATTCATAGCTTCTAAAAACGTTGCGTCTTGGGATGCGTTGTTTTAAGATCACTTTACCTTAAAAAAAAAATCACACTTTCATTACTTAAATAATTTTCGCAGAGAACCAGCTATCACTAATCTTGATTAGCCTTTCACCCCTAATTACAAATCATCTCAGAATTTTGCAACATTCACGAGTTCAGTCCTATGTTATTTCGACTTGTTCATAATTAGATCGATTAGCTTCGGGTCTAATAAACATAACTTTAAACGTTTTCACTGCGCCTATTAAATTATTAAGCTTGCTATGTTTATTAACTCGCTAGCCCATTATGCAAAAGGTACGTTATAGCTTAAGCGTTAACAGATTAAACATTAAGTTTCAGGAATTTTTCAGTTTTTTATTATTATATCTTTTCACCTTTCATTCACACTACTCTTCGCTATCAACATTGAACAAATTTGCCTTAGAGATCGAATTCTCTTTATTCTGCCACAGAATTTCATTTTGTAGCATACTTTTAAACACTAATTACAGTATAAATATAATAAATATAAATTAAAATTTAGAAATTTTAAAAAATTTTGATACAGAAAAACAATAATAAATAAATCATTTAAAACTAAGAACGTTTCAATTGTTTGATCGGAACGAAAATAATTTTATAAATAAACGAGAAGAAAAAAACAAAAAAACTAAATACATAAATAAAAAATAAAAATCACCAGAATCTAAAAGTTCAAAACCAAATTTTTCACAAATTAAAAAACCTAAAAATCCTGCTAAAAGTGCAGCTGCTGCTCCAGATACAGTATCGTACTGAGGGACTCTAGAATATTTTAATTTAGTATAAATTTTTTCTTTTCTTAAAAAATTTAAATCAAATAAATTTTTAAAAAAAGAACCTTGCTCATTTAAACCAAAACCAAAAAATGAAGGTTTTAAAACGCTGTTTAAAATAGCGTTTGTTTTGTATTTTTTTGCGTATTTAGATTTATTGAAAATTGTTTTTATTGCTAAATTTAAATTTTTTTTTTTATTAGATTGTTTAGATTTTAAATTATTTTTAAACTTATTTAACGATGATTTTTTAAATAATGTTTTATTATTTTTTTTTATTTTTAAAATTGCAGAAGAACGTTGTTTTCTTAATGTGAGGGTTTTGAAATTGGCCATGAAAAAAAAAGAATAGAAATTATTTTTTAATAACAAATGTTGAGAAAGTGAAAGATTTTTAAGTTTGTAAATTAAATTTATAGAATTTTCAAAATTATGAATTCAATGTTTAACAGAGTATGCTGAACGATTAATAGAATAGTCTAGTATAAGATTTTGTGGAAATTTCAAAATTAAAAAAATTAAACGATTGTATTAAGTTTAAAAATTAATCGAGTAAATTGAAAATATTTTTCGTAAGAAAAAAAGAAGAATTTTTTACAAATGAGTTCATAAAACACGCATTATAAAAAAAAAATTTATCTATAATTAAAGTAGAATAAAAAAAAAAATTTCAAAAGAAAAAAATTCATTTTTTTTTATTAAAGTTATTCAATATTAAGTAATTACTGTTGTTATTGATTTTGCGTTTAGAAAAAAAAGATTGATCAATAAAAAAAAAATTAGATAGGTTTTTTTTTTTTACGTTAACATTAAAAAATTTAATATTGAACTTAATACTTTTTATAAAGTTTTTAAAAAAAAACAATTTTAAATTATTTTTTCAAAAATATAAAATAAAATTAAAAAATTTAAAATTTATCGAAAAACTAATATTTTTAGTTAAAATTAAAATTGAAGACATATAAGGTACTTTAATTAAAATTGATTGGATCAAGCGGATTTATCAAAAGAAACAAATTTGGAAAAATTAATATTTTGACGATCACTCATAGATAAAGAATTACCGTTAGAGTTTAAAAAAATAAAGTGTGTACATCATAAAAAAAAAAGATCTCTTTTCATAAAATAAACAATGATGGGCATTCAATGATGATATCGACCACAAACTTCCATGCATTGACCTCAAAAAATACCAGATACTAAAAAAATCATTACTCTATGCGAAGAATAACCCGGTACACAATCTATTTTTATTCCTGCAGAAGGGATAGCTCAAGAATGTATAACATCTTTTGAAGAGGCTAAAATTTGAATTCTCATTTCAGTGGGCATTGCAATAGCTCCTGTAGCATGTAAACGAACCATATTAGTGATTCCTTTTTTCATAGGTCTGTATTGATTTTTTAAAAGTTCGTAGTTATTGTTTTGTTTAATAGAATTTTTAAAAAAAGTTGAATTAAAAAAGTAAAAAAACAAAGAATCTAAGGAATACGAAAAATTAAAAGATTCGGATAAATAATTTTTGTATGAAGAAAGAAGAAGATAATTAAAATAATTTAAAGAATTATAATAAATGTCTCTGGAGTATTCATTATGGTTTACGATTTTGTCTACATATAAAAAACTAGATTTAAGTTCTTTTAGTAAAGGGTGAGAAGGATTACTCGTTAAATAAAGAGGTAAATTTATAATTTTATTTTTTTTTAAAAACAGCTCTCTGTACATGTTTTCTCTTTTTGTAAGAATGTCTATTAGAGTACTAGATAAATAATAATAAGATTGTATTGAATTTTGAGGGTTTCAATTTGTTCTAGCAAAAGTTGTTAAACCCGAATGTGAAGGATAAAAATTTTTAGAAGATGAATTTATAAATTTCAATAAATTTCAATATCATGAAGAAGTGTTTAAAATTATTTTTGTTTTTACAAGAGAATCGTCGTATAAAGATAATAATTCAAATATTAAATTATTTTTGTTTCAGGTAGTATTTTTAGCTAGCATATACGGAGTGTAGACTCAATTTGTAAGGTAATTTTTTCGTGATCTAGCTAGACGAACAAAATAATTTTCAGTTTCGTTAAGCGATTCATTTAAATTAGAACTGTACTCAAAAGCTTTATTAAAATAAGGCATACCGTAAATTGCATATCTTGATGAAGAAGAAGGTTGAACTTCATAAAAACCTCATTTTGCAAATCAATCAAATCAAAGGTAACGAGACGGATCACTTTTTAAAGACATTAAAAATGGAAAATCATAAAAATAAAAATTATTCGAAGAATCCAGAGAATAAAAATCATTTAAATTTTTTTTAAAAGAAGACTTGAAAAAGATATTTTTGAAAAAAGTATTTTTATTTTTTCCTAAAATGGATTCGTAAGGTGATTTTTTAGCACTGACAAAAGGTTGTTTAATATATGAATTTGAAAAATCGTTGAGTTTAGCATTAGATCTATTTTCATCAAATCGAGTTTTAAAAACTTTTTGTATTGCCCCGTAAGTAACAATTGAATTACGTGCAGTACTTCTCAAATTAATAGAATTGCTGGTACGATCGTTTAGTTCAGAAGAGTTAGCGTTTAAAAAAGTTAAGTCGTCGAAAATTTTTAAAAAATTACTGTTATTTAATAAAGTTTTTTCGATGTTTAAAAAATTAAAATTATTATCAATAATTCAAGAAAATTCATCGAAATCAGATCGAAAAGAATCTAAAACTGAAGAGTAGTTTAGAGAATTAAAAAATAAATTAGAATATAAAAACGAATTTAAATTAATTTTAGAAACAAAAGAAGACATGTTTTTATGAGTTTCGTAAGAGTCTTCAGAATTAGAGTATGACGATTGATAAGAAAAAAATGAAAAATCTTTAAAAGAGATCAAAGCCGGATTAAAAATACCATCTTCTTGGTAAATATAAGGCGACTTTAAAGTATCAAAAATATGAAGTTTTTTTTTCGAGTCTTTAAATAAAGAAGAGTTTTGTAAAAAATCAATGTTTTTGTCGTTTAATGAAGAATTTAAAGCTAAAAAAGAAATTAAATTTTTGTCTAATGAGGAAAATGAAGAGACGTGGCTTAAAACTGAAGAGTACTCATCATTTAAATAAACAGAAAAAGAGTTTTCTCAGAAAGCATCTTCTAAAAGTTCGAAAGCTTGTCAATTTCTAAAATCGTAATCATAATAAAAAGAAAACATAGGTAAATAAAAAAAGTCTTTAGTATTGGAAAAATTAATAGGATTTATTAAACGTCAATCATTATTAAAAGTTGTAAAATAAAAATTTCAATAAATAGATGAAACTGAAGCGGGCGTTAATTCTTCTTTACCTTGAAAAATTAAAGAGGAGTTTTCATTAAAAGCTTTGTTGTAGTTATCGTATTCTTTTGTTTTAATTAAAGGATTAGATGAAGGGATGGGAGAATAAGGTAAATCAGCGTTAAAACGAGATAGGGAATATCTGGAAGAATCGTTTAAGTTTGATCAATGTAATAAATTAGATTTATAAAAAAAATAAGGATTTAATTCAAATTTAGAAGCTGAAGAAGAATACTGTTCTAAAATAGTATTTAAATTTGAAGTATACGAAGGGTTTGATAAGTTTGTTTTTAAATTTGCTAAAGAACGAATATTTCGATTAGCGAATAAAAGTGATTGGTTAGATGATGAAAGATCAAAATTTTTATTAAAGTTATTATTATTATTTATTTGAGTAAATAAGTTTTGTTTATTTTTTGAGAAAAAAAAGTCTTCGTTAAAGTTTAATTTGTTTGTTAAATCATAATGAAAAAGTGGTTGTGTATTTTTTGAAAATTTTGAATTTAATATTTTAAAAGGAGTATACATTATTTTTTTTTTATCGGAATCGTTATTAATTTGAGAAACAAAATCAAAGTAAAACTTTGTATTTTGAAATAGAACAGAAGTGTTTAACGAATTTGATAAATTATTGTTTAAAAAAAAAAGATCTATAGAATTGAAAAAAGTTTTATTTCTTTTTACATTTAAAAAAGTTAAGTTTTGGTTTTTATCAAGAACAGCATTACTTTTAAAATTTAATTTAATAATTTTATTTAAAGAATTAATATCTAAGACTAAAGAAGAGTTATTTATAAAATTAGAAGAGTTTAAAAAATTTATTTGTCTTTTGGTAGCAAAGGTAGTAGAATCGTTTAAATTAGAGTCTGAATCTATAAATTTTGAAAAAATATGAAATTTTGAATTAAATTTTGAATAAGAAGAAAATAAATCTGAATTATTGGTTTTTGATAAAATTCTAATTTTTTTAAAAGAATTAGATTCATTTAAAGAATTTGAGCCGATATCATTAAAATTAAGTAAATTTATTATTTTATAATTATCAGAAGGTACTAATAATAAATGAGAAGGAGTGACAATTTGATCAGAATTTTTGTTTTGATAAAATTTTCATAAATTATTAGAATCTGAAAGTAATTCGGAACTTTTTTCGTATTTTAAAGAGTTACCGGTAAAAGTAGAGTAATTTTTTTTTAAATTATAATTTAAATCCAAATCTCTGGGATAATAATATTCTCAACCTCATTGATAAGCTCGAATTCCGACAACTAGCTCTGTTGTTCCAAAACCATCGTAGTAATCGATAGCATCGGTGGATTCGCTAACAATGATAGAAGTTGCTCAAGAAACTGGGACGCAGGCGGTAATAAGATCTCCACATTTAGAACGCGAGACTCCTCGAGTTTCGCGACGTGGTTTAACACGAGCACTGCATCATCGAACAGTACAAATGAAAGTAAGAAAGAAAAAAACGATTATGAAAATAAAAACAAATCATAATCAATATTGATAAATTAAAATATGCATAAACCATAAATCCGAATGTATAAAAGACGGAGAAGCTATAAATGGTTCAGGATACTGAATTTTTACGTTAGGTACAGAATAATGATGAGTTGCTTGTAAATTTTCTAGGTTTACGAGGGAGAGGACTTCGTTTGCTTGATCGAGAAAATTAAAAATATTACTTGAATCCAAAATTAAAAATATTAAATTTAAATTATAACCTTAAATAAATTAAGAAATTTTTTTCTTTTTATTTGATGTGGAACAGGTCCATACAAATATTTTGATTTTAAATCTTGTTTTTTTTTTAATAGAATAATTGAATTAGAGTTGAAAAGAGAGTAACACCCATCCAATTTGTTAGCGCGGAATTTAGTTCTAATGATAAGTCCTCGACAAATATCACCCTTTTTATTAAATTTAAATTTAAATCCTTTATATTCAATACGAGGAGGTTCTACTATTTTAGCAGCACCCTTTATAAAAAAACCAACTTTTGTAGATTTTCTATGAAAACCTTTATAAAGTTGAAAGCATTGAAGTCATCTAACATTTGTATTGTCTGAAATAGATAGTCAAGACTCTTTAAAAATCATTTAAAGTTTTTTTTTTTTTTTGTCAAACCCTTGTTCCCGTAGATGTATTTTGCTGCATTAAAAAATTTTGATTTCTAATAAAAAATGTTGAGTTTATTACTGATAATATATTAATATTTTTTATTTGACTAAAATTTAAAAAAATAAAAATTTTTTTTAATAAAAAACAAAAATTAATTGAAGTAAATAAACCGTAAAAAAGAACAAAATTAATTAAAAAAAATTCAAATGAATTATTATAAAAATAAATTTCTCTTAGTAAGTTCAATTCGGTAATTCCGTAAAATAAAAAAATATTATAATAATTATATCAAGAAATGTAAAAAAATCAATTATTTTGTAAATAATTGTTAAAATTACTTTTTGATGGATTACTAAAAATTCAATAAAATAAAATTAAAAAAATTAAAAAAATAAAAAAAAAAAAGATAAATCTACTAGAGACGTCGAAATTACTTTTTTGATGAAGGAAATTTGAAAAATGCATTATAAAGATAAAGAAAATTAAACCAACACCTAAATCTATAACTCATAAAAAACCAACAAAAATATCAGCATCGTTTAAAAATAAAAGAAATCCCAAAAATATTAAGTATAAACCGCTTAAATATCATAACATTGTTAAATTTATAGTATTTATAAAAAAAAAAAGAATTACAATCAAAAATAACTGGATTAAGAAAAGTTCATTCAACAACCGTTGTACACATAAAATTATTTGGTAGTACTTATTTTTTTAATAAGATATATGAAAAAAGAACAGATTCAAAAGGTTCAAAATTTGTATAATTTTTATTATTTAATTTTAAATTTGAAGATTTAATAAGTCTAAATAAAAATAAGGATTTTTGTTGTACGTAAGTTAAACGAGCTATTTCATAAATATAAAAATTTAATCGAGTATTATATCGATTAATACCAAAATTATTTCTAGTAGCTGCTTTAGCTTGTCGTAAACTATCGAAAATCATAATAAAAAAAGCCATTAAACCAGCAACATTTAGCATATGTCCAGCAGATATAACACTATGTCAACCTCCAAACGCAGCGGGGTAATCTAAGACTCGTCTTGGCATTCCAGCATAACCAAGTCATAGCATAGGAATAACCGTCATTAATTGACCTATTAAATAATAAACGTAATGCAAATAAGCGTAAACACGGCTATATTTAACTCCAAAAATAGCAGGGAAGTAAAAATAGAACGCTCCGAATGAAGCAAACATAGCACCACCAGCGAGCATAACGTGAAAATGTCCTATAACATAAAAAGTATCATGAAAAAGAACGTCCATTCCGGTGTGAGCAACGCACATTCCACTAATACCACCAGAAACAAAAAAAAAAATAAAAGTGTAAGTAAAGACTAAAGGAAGTTCCATTGTAAAAACACTGTTAGCTGTTGTAACACATCAATGCATAATTTTAGTTGCAGCTGGAACAGAAATCATAACTGTTAAAGTACTAAAAAGCATTCGAGTAGTGTGAGATAAACCAACCATGTACATATGATGACCTCAAACAAAAAAACCTAAAAAAGCAATCGTATACAAAGAATATAAAAGACTAGCTCGAGCAGAAACACGTTTTTTTAAATAATAGGATACCATAGTATTTGTAAAACCGAAAGTAGGTATAATAATAACGTAAACTTCTGGATGACCGAAAAATCAAAACATATGTTGAAATAAAACAGTGTCACCTCCACCAGAATAATCAAAAAAAGAAGTTTGTCAATGACGATCAGAAATAAGCATAATAATACCTATAACTAACATGGGATTAGCTAGTATCATCATTCACGAAGCGACCATAACAGCTTCTGTAAAAAAGGCTCTAGCATCTCTCATTTTTCGGTTGTTTAAAGTTGATAAATATCTATAAGTAACTAAAAAATTAGCTCCGCTTATTATTGAAGAATTTAGGACTAAAAGTACCCCCATCAATCCAATATCTGTTTTTCCAACAGCAGTATAACGAGTACGTGATGAAAAAGGTGTAATCATAGCTCACCCAGGTATTAAATCTTTGGCGTTTCGTTCAATCGATCAAAAAATTCCATCTTCATGCATGTAGCGTCTAAAAAGTGTTTTTTGATGTCGTGTAAGTAGCATTTTACAACGTCACGATTCTCTGGTAAATTTTAGAGAACGTCAGTTATTGTAAATTCGTTGTTGTAAAGAACTTGTTAAAAACATTCTATTAAATTTATAATTCAATGAGTTTGTTGAAATTCATTTTACATTTAAATCTGAAACAGGGTTATTTAAAGAAAGGAAGAAATTATAAAATGCATCAGAATGGGCAATCTTGTTGTGTTTAGTTGGAGTAACTGCGAAATCATTAAAATTTATTTTTTTTTCTAAGTTATTTAAAGTTACAACTAAGCTCGATTCTAGCAGTTCTGGTAAAGCAGCAGAGAAGTATCATGAAGGTGTTCTAAGACCACTTGTTAAATCTAAAATAGAAGGAATCAAAAATGGATAAGAATCTTTATAAAGTTTTGGAAAATAATCTCCAGATTTGTAATCATATTTAAAAACAGGATTGTTAAATCTAAGAAAACGTGAGTTATTTGAAATTTCTTCACTATTTAGTAAAAGATCATCTTTTGCAATTTGTGCAATTGAATCATTAACAGGGTGAGAAACTAATCTTATTTTATTATAAATAATATTAGAAATTTTTGAATCGAAAATGTCAGAATATAAAGCAGCTCTGTTTTTTTTTGCTTTATCTAACATTACGATTAAGTAAGAAGACTGGTATAATTTTTGTAAATGAATTCAATAACCAGAAAAAATTTCGTTAGAAAAATTTTTTAAAGAATTTCATCTGTCGTACAATACAAAAAATTCAGCTACAGTATTTAAAAAATCTATTAATTTAGTAAAAAAAATATCGGCAAAAATAAAATAACGTTTAAAAAAATTTTCGATATATACTAAATTAGACAAAGATAATTTAGAAAGCAGATTATCCGAGTATTCTTTAGTAAATTTTCTACCTCAAACATCTGTTCCATTAACAGTATTGTAAATTCAAAAAGAAAAATCAACCGGAAATTTGTGAAAGTTAATCATTAATCAATGATCGCTTATAGAATAAATAAATAAGGTAAAAGGTATTAAAGGCAAATTTAAAAAAAAGTACAGAAGTGCGTAAAATTCCAACATTAAAGAATTTCAATAATTATTAACAAGCGATTTTTTTCATAAAGTAACAAAAGCAATGGGTTCAGATTTTTTGTTAGGGTAAGAAGGGTATTCAACGTAGTTATTTCTGCTACACATTGATTTAAACATGTAACGAAGGTTTTTTGTTGATCCTACTGCATATAAATTATTTGTAGATATTTTGAATACGTTGTACATATTAAAAATAAAACCGTTATTAGCAAAATCGTAATTTATATCAAATCGTTTTAAATCAGTATCGAATTTGGATTCGTCGCGTAATTTTTTTATAAATAAATTAAAGTAAGACAAAAATGTAAAATAATAATTGTACAAAAAATTTTTATTAGAAAAAAATGTTCCATCTTTTACGAGATTTGCGAAATAATTTTGAAGTTCTAAAAATGAAATTGAAAATTGTCGTGTAAATTTTAAAAAATAGTTAATGCATAGTTTTAATTGTTGTAAAAAATTAAAGAAAATTATGCATAAATAAGGTCAAAAATATACAACACTTTCGAATAAAGTTCGAAGAAAAAAAAGTATAAAACACATGAGCGAAGAAAAATTAATAATTAAAAAAGAGAATAAATTAATAATTAAGTTTATCGTGTTTGTCAAAAAATTTTCAATTATATAAAAAATCTTATATAAAAAATTTGAAATAAAAATTAAATCGTTAAAAATTTTTGAAAAGCTAATAAATAAAAAACTTTTTTCTAAAAAAAAAAAGAGAAAGTAGTTTAATAAAAAAAAAACATTAGTAACGTTAAAATAAGAAACTATTTTAAAGATATAAGAATTTAAATCAAAACTTTGAACATTATCAAAAGTTTTAATTTGTTTAAAATAATTAAGATATAAATTTGATCTAATTTGTGGATTTAGCTCTAATCCGTAATTATAGGTTAAATTAATATTATTTGTTAAAAAAGAATTATCGTTAATTTTGTATCTAAGACCAATAGCTGTTGTGTCTAACAGTGTGTGATGATCTTTTGAATTTATGAGATCTGTAAAAAATCGTCGCTTTAGTAAAGATTCGACTTCTCTTATATTAAAACAATTCATTCTTTGGTATCTTCTATCAATACAAACTAACTGACATAACATTAAAAGTCCACCAGGTAGAAATCAAAAAGCAGCGCTATTTAAACGAGGAAAAGCGACATCGTGTACACCTAATTGAGTAGGTAATAAAAAATTTGCAAAAGCTCCAAAAAGTAACGGCATAATCATAAAAAAAACCATAATAACTCCATGAGCTGAAGCTAAGCTTAAATATTGAATACTGTCACCCGCTAAAACCCCCACTCCTGGGTAAGCAAACTCTAATCGAATTATAGTTGCTAATACCATTCCCACTATTCCAGATAATATAACGAATCAAAAATAATTGACTGCGATACGTTTGTGATTTGTAGTATAAATTCAATTGTTAGTATAATACGAAGTACGAGCTTTTAATCAAAAAGCCGTCAAAATAATTCAATGTAAAGTAAAAGCTTGGGAAAAAAGTAGTTTTCATTCTCCTTTTAAAAATAATAATTGTTTTTGAGAAAACTTAAAGTTCGGCAGTAAAAAATCTACAAAAAAGATATATCACTAAAAAATAAAAAATTCTTAAAGAATTTAGCGATTAGAAAAATTAATGAAGTTTTTTAATTATTTCTATTTTCAATTTACTTTATTTAAAAAAATCGATAATTTAAATTTAGTAGCAAATTTAGAAAAATTAAAGTCTCCTTCACTTAATGATAACGATCTAGTTAAAGTATTTTGTATTAATAATAAAACTAAACCGATACCAAATTCGACAGCCGAAAGAACTAAAAAAAAAAATGTCATGGACAAAACATTCAAGTTGTCGTAAATTAAACCGATTATTAATGCGATAGCGTACAAAGTAATTCATAAAATTTCAGCTGTTAAAAGTAAATGAATAGAAGTGTTAGTGTTAATAAATAAATTTAAAAAAATAAGAAAAAAAAATAAAATTAATAAGTTTAAACTTTCGACCATCAATTAAAAAATTTTTAAATACGTAACGCTCGAAATAAGAGTTTTTATGAATAATTGATTTACAAAAAGAAATCAAGAAGATGTGGAAAAAAAAAATTTTACTTCGAAAATTGATTTAAAAGCGTAAGAAGAAAGGACATCAAATCGTTCAGTATCATAAAAAGAAGGGAAAAGATCTTTTAATGTAATATCTAAGTACGATTTAATTAAAAGTCAAATGAAAACAACGATTATGAGAAAAGCTAAAACGTTTTGAAAATCTCACTTTCATTTTATTGCTTCTAAACGATTTTCTAATTTCATTTCGTCTTCTTCAGTAGTATCTTGTTTAGTATAGCGCATTTCAATAGTATCGTATAAAAAAACGTTTCCTAAAAAAAATTGTTTTATATCAAAACCCACAGAACCTAGTTTTAATTTTTTTAATTTAGATTTCAAACTAAAAGCGTAGTTTTTTAAAAATAAAATAATTTTAGTTTTAACGAGAGGGTTTTTAATTCATAAATTTTGATTGTGCAATATTATTTTTAATAAATGTTCAAGATTCAATTACGGTTAGAAAGAACTGTTTTTATTAAAATTAAAAGATTTTTTAACAGAGTTAAAATAATTATCTTCTACGTAAGAGCAATTAACAGCATGTACTTCGAAAATAATTAAATAACAAATATAAAAAGCTAAAGAAAGTCTTAAGATTTCTTCTAAAATAAAAAAAATAAAAAAATATAATTTACCTCAGCATACAAAATAAATATAAAATAAGTCTAAAAAAAAATCGCTTTCGTCTTCTAACGAAAAAGATCTATCGTCATTGTTATCGAAATCATAAAAATAAAATGAAGAAAACGAAATAAAAAGTTCAGAAAAATATTCATCGTCGTCAAAATCTCCTACAAAGATGTAATAGGAATCGTAGAAATCGTCCAAAGTGTCATAAACGTTTAAACGAAAAAGAAGAATAAAAAATCGAAGAAGTAAAGCAAAAGTATTAATAAAATCTCTAAAAAATTGTTTAGATATAAACGATACCGATCGACCTTCAGAAACAGAGGCTTCTAAAAAAGCAAAATAATGTTGCGAATATTTAAAAATTAAAAATAAAATAAGAGCGCAAAAAAAATAAAAAAAAGAGGAATCAAATATTTCAATTAATTCTTCTTGGTCATCATCAAAAGTAGCTATTAACATAGATCAATAAAAAATAAAAAAAAAGAGAGTTTGTATCATAGCTTCGAATTGAAGACGAGTTTCTTTAGCTAAAGAATAAGCGTAATATGCAAATCTAGCAAAATAAGATTCTGTAGAATTCGATCACTTTGAAAGTCCGAACAAATTAATTAAAAAAATTACTAAGAATACGAATATAAAAAAAAGAAGAGAGTATTCTAAAAAATCATTAATAGCTGAAATTGAATTATCGTTGAAAATATCAAATACACTTGAAGGAGTAGATGATAAAACTTTAGATAATCAATGAATATTGATGTAATCTTCTAAAACCATAATTAACTCAGGAGAGTATTGTAATAAAATTGAAATATAATCTTGATAATCTGTATAAAAAAAAAATTGAGTTGGAAAATATTTATTAAAAATGGAATTAGCTATATCTCAAATAAAAAAATCGTATAATTCGCGAGTGTATTTAGATTTATTGGATTCAGACATGAACACAATATCTATAAAAGAGAGTTTAGTAAAGGAGTCTAAAAAAAAATGACTATTAGTAAAAAAAGGAGTGGATAAAAAAGAATAAATGGTTAAGTCAGAAAGAGCAACATGAAATGCGTCCTCTCAATTGAGGGCGCTTTCTAAAAACAAAGAGTCGTTATCTAAATAAGATTCAAGTCAGGAGTATTCAACGGATGAGATCAAAATTAAAAAAATTAAAAAATTAATCAAGTTCTAAAACCAATAACCCCAGTAAAAGTTCTCAATAAATTTAAATGTGTTAAAATTTTATATTTATAAGTAGAATGACTTAACGAACCTATTTTTGCAAAAATTGAACGTGTTCGAGCATTTCCAGCAACGCTGACTTTTCCTTTTAATTGAAATCGAACTCCTTTTACATTATATTCAGAAAAATAAGGCCAAAAAAAATTTCTTAGAATATACTGTATATATCTAAAAAACATTTTATATTTTCAAAAACTAATTTTATGGAACATGCTAAGCATTCAGTTAGATAAAACATAAGGATCTCTTAATCTAAAACACAAAGTAAGTATTTGAAGGGATTCGACTAAAAAAAGTCGAGGTCCTAAATTTTTTCTAAAAACTTTTATTCTGTGTGATCACATGTAACAACGAGAGTTATCTTCTGGTAAAATACTTTTCATTACAAAAGGATCGATTTTAAAAGCTACTTTTTTACCGCTGCAGTGTTCAATAAATTTAATTATTGTTTCATAAGGTAAATAAGAAAAAAACGATTGTATTTTTGAATAATCCATATTTTGTATAATTTGTCTAGTCACATTAAAAGAAAATATTGATTTTTCTGGGAAAATGTTAATACCTTTTAAAAAAAAACTGCTTTCGTTTTTACAAACTATTGAATAAAAAAACGATAAATAACTTGTATTTAAAAAAGATTTAAAAACAAAAAAGTAATAATTTTTAAAAAAAAAAGGAGTTGTAAAAAAAAAAAATATATCATTTTTAAAAGTTGAAAAAAAAAAATTTAAAGATTTTTTATTGGTTTTGTTTATTAAAAAGTCATTAAAAAATATTTTTTTCATAAAAAAAGTTTTTTTTGTAATTTGTTGAGATAACGGAAAATTTTTAATTTTACGTGAGTTAATTAAAGAGTTTTTTTTTTTTTTTTTTAAGAAAAAAAAAAGGTCTTTAGATGACTTAGTTTCATCAGATGTTTTTAAAAAAAAAAAAGAAAAAGATTTAAAATTTTTTCTAAAGGAAGATTTTGTAAACATAATTTTAAAAACCTGTTTTAAAAAACAATTAGGTAGTATAAATTTTTGGGATAGGCTATAAGTTTTAAAATATTTTATTTTATTTTTGATTTTTAAAAGTTTTTTATTTTTTTGAGTTAAATTTTTATTGTAAAGAAAACTATCTATAAAAAGCGAATTTTCAGATTCTTTTAAAAAAGAATTAGATACACTGGGAAAAGTTAAAAAATTTGAAAAAAGAAAAAAGTTTTTATTTATTAGCATTGGTTTTTTTTTTAAAGAAAAAAGTAATCGTCGATTTTTTAAGTTTTCAGTGGTTTCAGTAATACTAATTTCAAAAATAGAAGAAAATATTTTAAAATTTTTATTAAAGTAAAATAAAAAAAAATTTTTAAAATAATTTGTGTTTTTAAATTTAAAAGTAAAATTATCCTCAACTAAAAAAAAATTAGATTCTTGTAAAACTATAAATAAATAGTATCTAAATTTAAGATCTATAAAAAGGCCTTTTGATTTAGTTAAAAAGTTAAAATTTTGTTTTTTAAAAAAAAAAAAAAGATAATAAAAAGC
>Ga0302215_10001468_pt1 | contig 16903 bp, 13 predicted proteins | sample II_Fen_N3_1_FD_194580 | JGI IMG/M metagenome (GOLD analysis project Ga0302215, IMG submission 194580) | Peat permafrost microbial communities from Stordalen Mire near Abisko, Sweden - II_Fen_N3_1 | ecosystem: Environmental > Terrestrial > Soil > Wetlands > Permafrost | place: Sweden: Abisko...
TGGATCAGATTGGTTTTTTTGAATACCACAAAGAGAAAAAACAATGGCTTGTAGTATTAACCGATCACAGCCGATTACGACTGAAACTTCATACTACAGCCGAAGATATAACTAATTATTCCTCCAACTTTATACAAATTAATCAAAGTCAAATCATTAACCTTGACTATCTATCCATGATTCATGACAAAACCTGTAAGCTGCTTCCACCCTTCCATAAAGAAAATTCGCTTGTTATTTCAAGAACTTTTTTGAGAGCGCTACAGGACAGGTATGAAATGATTTAGATTAGAAGGAATTAGTAAGTAGGTAGTTAGTAGCTGGGTTTATGTAGTTTTAAGTTTGTAGTGTGTTTTATCAATTGAAAGAGCAATACTCTTTGCAAGCTGATTCATTTATCATATTAGCATCCTGAAATAGAATACATGTCAATAAAATGTACAAATAGTCATTAAATCATACCATATAGTAACTAAATAGGCATCATAACCACTATTTTAAACTAAAACGCCCGTTTTAGGTAATGTACCATTTGTTAACATGAAACCCTCTAATTAACTTTGAACCGTAAAAAACAGGGTTGGTTATGGTTATTGAAAGTTATAGTTTTGCTCTTCCACTCGATCTTTCTCAATGTTTGAAGGTGACCTTTCAAGTACTCGAAAAACAAAAGCTATCATTTAAAAATTCTCACCTGCCAATCAATTTAACCTACAAGCATACCACTGAAAAAAAGTTTTACTTAAACTGTTTTCAAGAACTTACTGGGAATATTATCAATTCGATAAAACAGATTATGAAGCATACACCTATCCTATCCATGTCAATCTCTTTTAAGGCTTACACATCTATATTTTTTAATATGCGGAACCTAAAGAAAGTTGTAGATTTCGAGTTACATCCTGTTAAAAAACTCATACATTTTTGTTTTACATAAAATGCAAATCTTTATGAAACATAAAACAGTTGCTTAAAATATCATGAATTACTCACAAAATTTTGAGCGCATCAACCAACAACTCATTGTCAATTAGCTTCAACTTTTCAAATTTGACAGTTAACCATACAAACTTTCTGTTCATTCAGTTAATGAAACTATTCTGATCATGTTTAGTAGTTAAATGAAGGTGTTGCAAGAGAGGATTGAGTTAATATAAAATAATTCATTATAAAATGGATTTCTAATTTAATCGAAAAGAAAATAGCGGATGCCGAAAAGCTTGAGAGTAGGCGGAAAAAAATAAAAACAAAATATGAAGAAGTTATTTACATTTTGTGTATTTCTAATATTGGTTATAGATGTTTTTGCACAATCAAAATTTATTGTGAATGGTATAGCATATTACCCATTATCCACAAATACAGTACAAGTTGAAAGTAACTTATATTCCGGCGATATCGCTATTCCTTCTTCTGTGGGCTATTCGTCAGTAATTTATAATGTTACAGCTATTGGATATAATGCCTTTGAAAATTGTACTAGTCTAACATCAATTAGTATTCCAAATTCGGTTACATCTATTGGAGATGGTGCATTTATGGGTTGTATAGGTTTAAAGTCCATTATTATTCCAAATTCAGTCATTACGATTGGATCAGGTGCATTTTGGGGTTGTACAAATTTACCATCTGTTAATATTCCAAGTTCAGTTACTTTTATTGGAAGTTTCGCATTTGCAAATTGTGGCGGCATATCATCCATTGTTATTCCAAGTTCAGTTTCATCAATTGGAGAAAATGCATTTAATGATACAAAATGGTATGAAAGCCAACTATCAGGTATAGTTTATTTGAACAATTGGATATTGGGTTATAAAAATATTATGCCTGAAAACACTACTATAGATATTAAAAATGGTACTACTGGAATAGCCGATTGTGCATTTCAATTTTGTATGAACTTGAAAGCCATTAATATTCCAAATTCAGTCATTTCTATTGGAAATTATGCATTTAATTTTGATACGAGCATAACTACCATTCATATCCCAAATTCAATTGTTTTTATTGGGAAAGGATCATTTGACAATTGTACAGGCTTAACCTCAATTAATATTCCATATTTGGTTTCATCTATTGGATGTGCGGCTTTGCAAAATTGCCCAAACATAATGTCTATTTATGCTTATCCCACTATTCCTGTTGATTTACATAATATATGTTCTGTATTTAATGAAATAAATACAACAAAATGTATACTTTATGTTCCAATAGGTTCAAAAGCCCTTTATAAAGCAGCTGATCAATGGAAGGATTTTACGAATATTGTTGAAATGACTACAGCGTTACGTCCTTTATTAGAAGAGAGTATAAATATTTATCCAAACCCAATAACCAATGCATTCAGAGTAGCCGTCATTTCGGGCACAGCTAATTTACAACTCATAGATTTAAATGGAAGGATTGTTATGAACAAACAAGTAACAGCTAATGAATCGATCTCTGTCAGTTCGTTATCGCAAGGAATGTATATTGCTAAATTAATAACGGCAGAGGGAATTGTAGAACGGAAAATAGTGAAGAAGTAGGAAATAATTTAATGGCGTGAGCCGAAAAGCCTGAGGGTAGGCAAATTACAAAATACAATAAATATGAAACGAACAATTTTTACTCTTTTTATTTTATTATTATGCTATTCAGTCTTTGCTACCACTTTTACTGTAAATGGCATTAAATATACTACAACTGGGACAAGTACAGTAGCAGTTACTTCTGGTGGAACTTACACTGGTAATATTATGATTCCATCAAGTGTGACTAATGGTGGAATAACTTATAATGTTACTTCAATTGGAGATGGTGCATTTCAGAGTTGTAAAGGGTTAACTTCTATGGTTCTTCCCTCTTCGGTTATTTCAATAGGAAGTTGGGCATTTTATGAATGTCTTAGCTTAACCTCTATTACTTCAAATGCTGTATATCCTCCTACAACTGCCCTCGGTACTTTTTCTTATGTCGATAAAGTCATTGCAGTATATGTGCCATCGGGGAAAAAAACTATTTACCAAAATGCTACAGGTTGGAGCGATTTCACCAACATCAAAGAGGGTACTTTTATACCAATCTCATTCACTTCTGATGGAATTAATTACTCTTCAATATCTGCAACAACTGTTGCTGTTATTGCTGGAAATACTAAATATAGTGGCAATATTAATATTCCTTCTACTGTTTCCAATTTAGAAGTGACATATTCAGTTACCTCAATTGGTGGAAGGGCCTTTTTAGATTGTGATGGTTTAGTATTTATAACTTTACCAACTTCGCTTTCATTTATTGGATATGAGGCTTTTGAGGGTTGTACAAAACTCTTAACAATAACCTTTCCGGCATCTCTTACTTCGATCTCTGATTACGCTTTTAATACTTGTACGAGCTTAACATCAATTATCTCAAGTGCATTAACTCCTCCAAATATAAGTAAATACGTTTTTGACACTGATTATAGTACAATTGCTGTATATGTGCCTTTAGGGAGAAGTGCAACTTACAAAAATGCAACTGGTTGGTCAAATTTTACCAACATCAAAGAGGGTACTTTAGTGCCAACCACATTTTCTTTTGATGGATTTAATTACATAACAACATCTTCAACTAGTATGGCAATTATAAATGGTGGATCCAAAAATACTGGAAGTATAATAGTACCTACAACGGTATCATATTTAGGCGGAACTTATACAGTAAGTTCGATTGGAGGCGGGGCTTTTTATAATTGTGAGAATCTAACGTCAATTGATCTTCCAACTTCAATTAATATGATTGGTGTAGATGCTTTTTATAATTGTAAGAGTATTACTTCAATCAATTTTCCAGTGTCACTAATATCGATTAATGCTCTTGCTTTTGAAGATTGTAGTGGTTTATCAGCAATCACTTTACCAGCTTCGGTTACTTCAATAGGAAGATGCGCATTCATTAATTGCAACAATATAGCATATCTAAAATCATATGCCACAATACCTCCAACAATTACAGGTAATACTTTTGCTGGTGTGAGTAATACTATTCCGGTTTATGTGCCAGCTAGTAGTATTAGTGCCTATAAAATCGCTACATGGTGGAAAAATTTCACCAATATTATTGAATTATCTACTGCATTACTAATTTTATCAGAAGAAAGTATCAAGATTTATCCAAATCCGATTAAAGATGAATTCATAATTGCAGGTATGAAGGGTTCTTATATTATCCAATTATCAGATTTGAATGGCAAAGAATTAATCTTTAAAAATATAAATGAAAATGAAAATGTATCTGTTAGTACTTTACCAAAAGGTCTTTATATTCTGAAAATAAAGGCAGATGAGGGAACTACTGAACGGAAATTAATGAAAGAATAATAAAATCAAAAGAATCGGAAACAAATTATAGCGGTAGTCGAAAAGCTGGAGAGTAGGTGGAAATAAAAAACATAGTATGAGAACGTTAAAAAATGGATTTGGAGCTTTGATTTTATCAATAGCATTATTTAGTTGTGGTAATAACGATATAACAAATGGCAGCAATAATAGTAGTCTTGCAACAGGTGGAACTCTTAATGGAACGATTATTAATTACAGTGCTGAAGTATTTGATGCGATCGAGTTTGTAGACAACCAATACAATGGAATTTCATATGGACGCTGTACACCTACAGCCGACGGAAAATTCAGTATAAAACTATCTGCACCAACAACTTTTAAAGGAGATTTTAGTGCAATTAGTGGTGTAAGTGGAATAACTATAAGTGATCCTACAACCAAGTATGCTGATGCACAGGCTTGGGTTTACAAAAGCAATATTGGGGCTGGAGTTTTATATAAGGGTAATTTTATGACCCTAACGAGTGGTTCAATTCCAAAGGGTAGTACAGTTTCAGGGTTAAGGTACGTGGATAAAAACTGTACAATAAAGGGTAGCTATAGCTATGATAATACGACTCTCACTTTTGACTTAACTCTAAAAAAAGGGTGGAACGAAATGGTAATAATAGGACTGAATAGTTCAACTGTAAGTAGTTTAACTACAATTCCTGCCGGATTACAATGGAGGTATTTCTCAGGTTCAGAAAATGGTAATTAAAGTTACAATGCTTAAGCAACCCTTTTGCATTAAACAAAAAGTTTGGTAATAAAGACTTATAGCGGAAGCCAAAAAGCAAAGAGTAGGCAAAAAATAAAATAAATAATTTATGAGAACATTAAAAAATGTAGTTGGAGTTTTGGTTTTATCGATGTTATTTAGTTGTAATAATCAGAATACTCCTGCAATTAACACAGATTACACTAATACAAAGAATTTAGTTGGTACAACATGGAGATGCAGTGATTTTTCTAAAACAAAAAATCCGAGCTTTTATAGTAATATGAATAATTTAGAATTTAGATTTATTTCAACTACAACTCTTGAATTATGGCGTCATGAAAAAGCAGGAGAAATGAGAAATGAAAATGGAACACCTTCGTACTCGATTGTTGGAAACAAAATAACTATTTTAAGTACCAATGGGATAATTGATGGAAACAAATTAAGTTACACATTTGCTGAATCAAGTGATGTCTTGGTTTTGGTAAAACAATAGTTCATAGCCGAAAATATAAAAATAGGAATGAATTAATAAAAGCACAAATTGATAAATAAAATAAAAAGATAAAGCGGTAGCCGAAATGCTTGATAGTAGGCAAACAGAAAACAAATAATTTATGAGAACTTTAAAAAATATAATTGGAACTTTAATTTTATCAGTAGCATTCTTCGGATGTAGTAATCAGAATGCTCCTGCAACAAACAACGAAGAAGTTTTACATGATGGAACAATCAATGGAACAATTTCTAATTATACTGCAGGTGCATTTGATGCAATTGAATGTATTCAACTAGAATCTTCAGGAACTTCGTTAGGAAGATGTACTCCATCAGCAGATGGAAAATTTAGTATAAAATTATCAACACCAACTACTCTTCACAATACTTATTTTTCCGAAACAGGAATAACCGTAAGCGATCCAACAGCCAATTATAACCAATCAGTGCTTGCCATTTATAAAAATAATAATCCGATTGGATTTATTCTTAATTGTAATTTTACGACAGTAAATAGTATTTCGAGTATTTATGATCTTGAAAGTAATTTATTAGCAGGTAATGCATATTCAGTGTTAATGTATGCTGATAAGAATTGTACCATAAAAGGGAGTATTAGCTCTGTTAATTATGATCTTACTTTTAAAAAAGGATGGAATGAAGTAGTTGGTAAAAAAGTAACTAGTTCAAGTACAAGTGCTACAACCACTATCCCTTCCGATTTGAAATGGCGATATTTCTTAGTATCGGGTAATTGAGGTTATTGAAATTTTCGATTAGTAATACCTAACAGTTTTTTAAAACCTGCATGGAGTAAAAAAGGGAATTTCAATGAATTGAAATTATGTTACCATTTGCTTTTCCAAAGTTCAAAATATTGGAAAAGATTAAAGAAAAAACATAGCGGCAGTCGAAAAGCTTAAGAGTAGGCAAAAAATCAAAAAACAAAAAAATGAAAAAAAAATTATTAATGGCCATTTTAATTCTGGCAACAGTTTCAACGTATGCGCAAAAATTTGGTGTAAAAGCAGGTGCTAACCTTTCATCTTATTCTGGTAGCGATGCCAAAGATTTGGATTCAAGAATTGGATTTCAAGTAGGTGGACTTTACGAATTACCAATTTCAGGTGATTTCTTTATTCAACCGGAAGCCTTATTGACATTGAATGGTGCGAAAGTTTCTGCAACCGGAAATAGCAGTTCTATTAATCCTCTTTATATTCAAGTACCTGTAAAAGCATTGTATAAACTGGCAGTTGGTCCCGGTAAAATAACCGTTGCAACAGGTCCTTACTTTGCTTTAGGAATTGCAGGAAAATTTACTACAACTAGTGGTGGAACATCAATATCTCAGAATCTATTTACCAAAGAAAATGGTGCTAGTGAAGCAATTTTAAATTCATTTGACTTGGGTCTTTCGTCCGCAGTAGGTTACGAACTTAGTAGTGGCATATTTTTTAATTTAGAATCAACAATTGGATTTTTAGACGTGGCAAAAGATTCTAATATGAAAAATTCATCGGTTTCACTGGTAGCCGGATTTAAGTTTTGAACATTAAGTTAAAGTGAAGGCTTTACTTACAGAGTGAAGCCTTCATTATTATTTTTAGTAAAGTTGGGAATTTAAATCAAAAAGTTTTAGAGTCAGTAAAAACAACATTACCCACAAAATGAAAAAAAATTTAAAGCAGTATTAGTACGTTCTCTTTTCAGTTATACTTTTCAGAAGTTGAAGCAAAAAGCAAACAACGAACCTTCAACTTTTCCTAAGTTCTAAATTTAATAAAAATTTAGAGAAAAATATATTGTATAGCGAAAAGCTAAAGAGTATGTGGATAAAAAGTAATAAGCTGATTAAGAAGATAAATTTCTTATCATAACTAAATGGAACGGCATTCGAAGAAAAAATGACTATAAAAATCTGATAAAACAGTTTCTATATTTTTGTTTGTTTATTTTCTCCGGTTCTACGTGTAAAGTTAGTTTTACACGTAGAACTATTTAAAATTTTTATTTGTGAGTGCATTGTCTTGTGATTTAATACGGAAATGCTTATCCTTATTGAAATAAATGAACTTTCAATCCATCTAACTAAAAGATACTTACCTTTTTCTTAAAACAAATAGTCATTTATTTATACCATTTAGTTACAATATATGCAACTTATGCGTCATTTTGAACCAAAATGTACGTTTTGTATAATGTTACATTTGTTGACATAAAATTATATAATTAACTTTGAACAATTTAAATTAGGATTGTTTATGGAATCTGTAAATTAAAGTTTCGCTCTTTCTCTCGGACACTCCCAATGTTTTAAATAATTGTTAAGATATTGATTGACAGCCAAAAATATATAAATTCATTCAAACAGAATTCATTAAACTCTAAATATTTAATAGAAAAGAATAAAATTGAATAACCGTTTTATATATATTTCAGGTAATAAACTCCATAAATTAAATTTTAGGTGTACAAGAAAACTTAAATTCCAATAAAGTTTGACCTATAGAGATTATTAAAATATAAACAAATAATTTTATTAACAACAAAATTAATTAAAAATGAAAAAAACTAGTTTGCTTTTATGGAGTATTATTTTTGGTCTTCTCTTTTTGGGATGTAAAAGTGAAGAAGTACCGGGTCTGACAACTGACAATTTTAAAACAACTGCCGTAGTGCAGGGTAATGTTTATTACAGTTTAGGGCAGGATTTCTTAAGTAGCAAGTACATTGTTGATAAAAGATTAACTGGCAAAGGAAAAAGAATTTATCTGGATATTCAAAGTTCAGAATACAAACCGGGCTCAACCGGGGTAGTAACTTATTCAGCTGTTCTTGATTCAGTTGGAAATTATAAATTTACCATTCCTGTAAAAGCTCAGGGTTCTACAACTGCTACGCTACGCCTTGAGCAATTTGTGGCTCAAAGACAAGTATTTGATCAGATGACTGCAGGTGCTCCTGTTTTTAAATCACAGGATGCTTTGTTCACTTATAGTGGAGATATTTCAGTATCAAAAGGTAGTTTAATGGTTCAAAATATTAGTTATTCATTTACTCCGGTAGCTGTTCCAACTACATATGATGATTTTATTACATTTACCGGAAAAGTCAATCTGGCTTATGAAAAAGGTTATCGCGATGGAGGGCTTAAAAGTGCTACAAGTACAAATATTGAAGTTTCAGTAAATTATTCTGAATTGGGGAGTCAACATTTTGGAACTACGGTTGATTCAAATGGAAATTATTCAATTAAGATTCCGGTTGTTTCAAAGAAAGATGCTATAACTGCTTCATTTTTACCGATAAGTTATGTAGCTAATGACTATGTTCATTATACAAATTCTGCAACTCAAGTTACATTACCAGGTGTTTACGCAGTAGCTTCCGGAATTTCTAAAACTACAAGTCAGGGTTTGAGTGAAGATGTTACTTATAATCTGGGTACGTCTACTTTGTTTTTCCAACCTTTTAATCCACCAGCTACATTTATTTCATCAAATTTAGCCGGTTGGGTACAATTGGATCCTAATGTTTATCATTATCCGGTTACTTTGAACGGTGGCGTTCAGGCTGAATATGAAAAATCATTTTTTGTTGGGGATTATACCCCTGTTACAGGAAAAACTGTTACTGTTTCAGTAAATATGGGTAGTGGTTATGGTACCCAAACATATATATTGGCAACCGATAATTCAGGCAAATACACATTACCTATATCGTTACCGGCAAAAAACATGACAATCAATGTTTCAGTACAGACAGAATCTTATGGTGTAACGAATTACACTCATTATTTATCCGATGGAACTTCAATTCAATTAAATGGTTGGTATCAAACAAATTATTTTGATATTACTAATAATGCAGTTTCGATTAATGAATTTAACCCGACATATACTTTAGATAATTTATATCGTGTATTTAGTCCTGTTGACAATTCAGTAAAAGATTGGTACACAAATTTAATTGGTTGGTATCAGATTTCAGGTAAAAAATCAAGTGTGCTTATATCAGGATCTGTGAAAAAGGCAGTGGAAGGAACTCCAGACAAAACTAAGTTGTTATGGGCTGTCGCAACATGGTCGAATACCATAAACCAACCTTTTACAATTTCAATATCAGGAACAACGTTTGTAGGTACAACTGGAAATAGTGGTCAATACAATCTAATTTATCCTTTATCAATTGTTTTAGATCCAACTGCGAATAATAACCTTTTAATTAGTGTAAATTCTTCAATTGCAAAAGTTACTACTTTCAATCATTATCAAGATGTAACAACTACTTCCCCTACTCAAATACAAGGAAGTTATACCGGTTCAATACCACTAACAACTTGTACGATAGTTGATGGAACTACTTGTACGGTGAAAGATTGTTTCATGTTCTTTACACCAACCACCATACCAACCGGTTGGAGCAATTATACATGGAAAACTAACTAAAAACTAATAGTAGAATTTATGAAGAAAAATATAGCAATAATTATTTGTGTATTACTCTCTTTAGCTGGAGTGAGTGCACAAAATGCAACGGACTCAACACATATCGCCAAAGGAAATAAATTTCACTCTGCACAGCACTATCTACCGCAAGCCGGAGACTTTGCGATAGGTGTAGATGTGACTCCTTTAGTTGAACTTCTGGGAAATACATTTAATGGGTATGGAACAAATGGAACAAAAAACACACTTGGTGCTTTGGGCGGAAGCGTGGTTAATCTAGATTATGCACCTAAACCAGATGTATCGGTTATGGTTAAGTATTTTTTAAAGGATAATTTAGCTTTGCGTGCGAATATTGGTGTTAAAACGCATAACCTGACTCAGCGTGCTTATGTAGTATCTGATGTAATATCAGTTATTGATCCGTTTTCTGATGAAAAACTAATTGACTGTGCCAAAAGTTATAATACAGGAGGTTCAGCAGCTTTGGGATTAGAATTCAGAGCGGGAAAAAATCGTATTCAGGGTACATTTGGTGGTGATTTAGTTTTTGCCTATCAAACACGACAGGAAGAGTATAATTATGCGAATACACTTTCTTTGTTGAATAGCAAGCCAACCATGTCCTCTCTCATGCCGGCTTTTGATGCATCAGGCTACAGAACAACTAACAAAAATTATGGTGATATGTTTTACGGAGGAGCAATGCTAAATATTGGAGTTGAATATTTTATTTTACCAAAAGTAGCTATCGGTTCAGAAGTAAATGTGATGATCTACTATCGTATGGGATCTACTTCCTACGAAACAAGAGAAGGTTTAAATCCTTATACCAATAATCTAGATAAACGGGAAATAATTAATACACCGGGAGATCGAGAACTTGTTATTGGTACTGGAAATTTTGGAAGTAAACTCTATTTAGTATTATATTTCTAAATCATTAAAATACATTAGAATATGAATAAAATATTGTTTTATATAATTGTGGTTTTGGTGATAATGATTAATTCTTCATGCACTAAAACAAGCGGAATTCTTGGTGAACCTGAACCATTCGTAATTAATTCCGGAAATAATATACCTTTGGATGCTACGGCACAAGCAAATCCAACTATAACGAATACAAATTCTATTATCCCTAATTTATTGTTTTATACGAAGCAAGGAATTAGTAATGTAGTGTACGTAGATCTTACAGGAATTAGTGATCCAACTACTCAACAATGGCTTAAATTATTCGGGACTTTAAAATCGAATCAAAATATCTGGATAGAAGTTGATAATGTACCGAAAGGCATATTAGTAGTAAATAATTCCGGTACTGGAAATAAAGTGCAAGCTGATGTTGTCTTTTTAGTAGATAATTCAGGAAGTATGTCTGAAGAAGCTGATTCAGTAGCTAATGATATTGTTATGTGGTCTACTAAATTAGCTCAACAGGGTCTAGATTTAAAATTTGGTTGTGTGGGATATTCTGTTGATGGGAAGGTGAATGGAGCGGCAAATTTGGGAAACCAATCAAGCATTAATACATTCTTAAACCGAACAGGATTTGTCGGAACTTCAAGAACAATGGGATTTTTTGGCACAGATTCAATCGCTTTAAAAACAACTGCCTCTTTAAATTACTCCAATTGTTTGGATGAGTGTGGGGTTCAAGCATTAAGATTTGCTGATAATACATTTAAATATAGAATAGGAACAAATAGAATATATGTAAATTTTACCGACGAACCTAATCAACCAAATAATAAGACGGATTGGTCAGTTGAGTTTTTAAAAGATCAATTAAATTGGAATAGTGCTCAAGGAACTGTTCATACTGTTTTTAGCGAAGATAGTACTCTCTATCAAACAGGAGCACAGGCATGGAGTCCATTACAGCAGGAAAGACCCTGGTTGATGTCCAAATACACTGGTGGTACTACCATGTTTGTACCTTCTAATTTCTCAGGTGTGAATTTAGATCTTTTACCAGTGACTGGTGCTATTACGAATACTTGTACAATTTCTTTTGTAAATAGCTCATCAGTTCAAAATGGTCAGCATACTGTTAAAATTACTATTAAATCAACAAATGGACTTGTAACAGCCGAAAGAATCTTTACAGGAGTTAAGTTTGGAATATAGATAAAGGAAGATTATTTAGATAAAATGTAATAAGTTCTATGTGAATCAATTTGACAAATTTTTAAATTTCCTGCAAGTTTAGTCTTGCAGGGAATTTCTTTCTTAAAATTCAGTTAATGAAGATTTATTAATCAAAAAAGCCATTTTTGAATTATTTTATCTTTGAAGTGGATACTTTATAATCCGACGGCTTTCATTTTGAACTTCAAATACTATACAATTTAAATATCAATAATCATAATATTCGTAAGCTGTTTATGTAAGGTTGTAATTTTTGGGATAAGTAAAAGTAAAATTAATGAATTCACTTGTTTATCTTTAAAAGTAATTTTTCAATATTGTTTTGAATCACTTTTTGAAAATGGTAATTAAAATTTGGTGAAACGATTTAATTAAATATCTGTCATTTTATAACATTCACATTGTTTTTTCACTAACCATCGGAAGCAAGACTACTGATTTTCAGAATATACAGTTTAAATGAATTAATTTTGTTAGCTGATATTGAGAAGTTTTATCCAATCAACAAATACAAAATTTTGCACATTTAATTGTACATGTTTTTTTACTCAACCTGTATTTAAAATAGGTTTTAATTTTTAGATATTGAACTTTGTAACCTGAATTACCATAGTAAATAAAAAGGAGTGAATCAATACGATTCACTCCTTCTCTATTAAAACACAATTTTCAATCGAATCAATAACATTAAAATAAATAAACCAGATTTACTGAGTAAACTCTGTTTGTTGTTTTCGTGGGTGTGGGTAATCCTTCAATACCTGTAGCAGTATTTTTAAGACCCCGGCTTAATGAAGCCCCGAATTGTATTTTTTTGAAAAGCTCAACACCTGCACCAAAGTTATATCCATAATCAACATGATCTCCAAAAGTTGGGTATATTGCATTTTGAGTGTTATTTGTTGACTCATCAACCGTTTTTTCACTCAGAGCATATCCACCATAAACGCCACCAAAGCCATAAATACCTAACATGCCTACTGACAGATGGTAACGTAAATTTAACGGAACTTCGAGATATCTCAATTCTTTATATCCCTGTTTGATCACATTGCTTATATTGGCACTATCACTGAAAGTACATCCTTTCTGTGATAATAAAGCTCCGATTTCTACTCCAAAACCAGATGTTTTAGGCATTGCCTGATAAACGACTCCAATTTGAAATCCGGTTAAATCAGTTGAATTAAATCCGGATTTACTTTCGGATGGACTGAATGAATTTACTTCGTTTGCAATATTTATACCGGCTTTAATACCAAATTGAGCATATAGTACTGTTGAACTATAGATCAAAGCAATTAAAATGCCCAAGAACTTACATTTCATAATCATTAAAATAATATTAAACAATACGTTTTTAAACGCTTGTTTGAGTAGTATAGTATAATTTGAGGTGTATTTTGTTTTTTTCGGGAAATAATAAATGAATTGAACTAACCGGTTACTTTCTTGTCATACGTTTACGTTCGTTTTCGTCAAGATAAATCTTACGCATACGAATGCAGGTAGGAGTAATTTCGACATATTCATCTTCCTTAATGTATTCCAATGCTTCTTCAAGACTGAAAACAACCGGTGGAATTAATTTTGCTTTATCATCAGCTCCTGATGAACGCATGTTGGTTAATTTCTTTGGTTTGGTTACATTTACTACAATGTCACCATCTTTCGAACTTTCACCTACTACCTGACCTGAATAAATTTCATCCTGTGGAAAAATAAAGAAACGACCACGATCCTGCAATTTGTCCAGTGAATATGCAAATGCATTTCCAGCTTCCATAGCAATGATGGATCCGTTTGAGCGTTTTTCGATATGACCTTTATAAGGTTGATATTCGAGGAAACGGTGTGACATGATAGCTTCACCTGCCGAAGAAGTCAGAACGCTGTTACGCAATCCGATAATTCCACGTGACGGGATCAGGAATTCAAGTTGAATACGATCGTTCACCGATTCCATGCTGAGCATTTCACCCTTACGGATAGCCACCATTTCAATGATTTTACCCGAGCATTCTTCAGGTAAGTTGATCGTAAGCTGTTCAATCGGTTCGCAACGTTTGCCATCTATTTCTTTGAAGATAACCTGAGGTTGACCTACCTGTAATTCATATCCTTCACGACGCATTGTTTCGATTAAGACCGACAAGTGAAGAACACCACGTCCGAAGACATGCCAGATATCCGAATCCTGATTTTTTTCTACACGCAACGCCAGGTTCTTATCCAGTTCTTTCATCAGACGGTCATGAATGTGACGGGAAGTCACATATTTTCCATCACGGCCATAAAATGGTGAATTGTTGATGGTAAAAACCATACTCATGGTTGGTTCGTCAATCGCAATTGGTTTTAATGGTTCAGGATTCTGCAAATCACAGATTGAATCACCGATTTCAAAACCATCGATACCTACCAGTGCACAAATATCACCAGATTTTACTTCTGTGGCACGTGTACGGCCTAATCCGGTAAAAGTATGTAATTCCTTAATACGAGATTTCTGTGCTGTGCCGTCCCTTTTTACAAGATTAACATCCATGCCTTCACGTAGAATTCCACGATGGATACGTCCTACTGCAATACGTCCCACATAAGATGAATAATCAAGGGAGGTAATCAGCATTTGAGGAGTACCTTCCAGATAAAGAGGCTCAGGAATATATTTTATGATAGCATCCAACAAAGGAATAATATTGTCAGTTGGTTCTTTCCAATCTTCTGACATCCAGTTTTGTTTGGCTGAACCGTATATAGTATGAAAATTTAACTGAGTTTCTGTAGCGTCCAGGTTATACATTAAGTCAAACACCGCTTCATGCACTTCGTCAGGGCGACAGTTTGGTTTATCAACTTTATTCACCACAACAATTGGCAAAAGTCCGATCTGTAATGCTTTTTGCAGTACAAAACGGGTTTGTGGCATTGGACCTTCGAAGGCATCAACCAGTAAAAGTACTCCATCAGCCATGTTCAATACCCGTTCTACTTCACCGCCAAAATCGGCGTGTCCGGGTGTGTCAATGATATTAATTTTGTATCCCAGATAGTCGATGGATACGTTTTTTGCTAAGATGGTAATCCCTCTTTCACGTTCAAGGTCGTTATTATCCATAATTAACTCGCCGGCGTTTTCGTTATCGCGGAACAGGTGTCCTGCCAATAACATCTTATCTACCAGGGTAGTTTTACCGTGGTCAACGTGGGCAATAATAGCAATGTTTCTAATTTTTTGCATACAAAACAATCTTTTTTTTTGAGGGTGCAAAGTTAGTCAAAATAATTCAATATCTATTTAAATAATAAATACTTCTGATTTATAAGGTATAAACATTCATTTTTTTAAACTTTAAGCAGGTAATTCGAAAATATTAATTGAAAAAGAGAGGCAATCATTTGTTTAATAGAAAAAAAGCCGTACTTTTGCAGTCCAATTTTAGCGTAATCTCTGACAGAATAATAAGGTCTGTGAATATTGCGCATATTATTTATTTTAAACAAAGAGCAATAATGGACTTAATTAAAGTTGCAGAACAAGCATTTCTGGTAGAAAAAATTCATCCGGTATTTAAAGCCGGTGACACCATTACGGTCGCTTACCGTATTATTGAAGGTACCAAGGAACGTATCCAGGAATATCGTGGTGATGTTATTAAAATTGTTGGACACACAGGTAAAAAACGCTTTACCGTTCGTAAAATTTCAGGCAATATTGGAGTTGAACGTATTTTCCCATTGGAGTCTCCATTCATCGAAAGCATTACTGTGAACAAGCATGGTAAAGTACGTCGCGCTAAATTGTATTATTTACGTGCACTTACCGGTAAAAAAGCAAGAATTAAAGAAAGACGTATTTAAGTATCGTCTTCTTAGAAGTAATAAGAAAAGAGAAATCCAGATAACGGGTTTCTCTTTTTTGTGACCAAAAGGAAAAATTACAAATAATAGTATGACAAAATTTATAAAGCAAATAATTTTTAGACATTTTTTACTCCTGATCCCCAATGGTGATATTTAGACGCTTTATTTGAAACAGGTTTAAACCATAGAACTCAATTTTAATAAACTCAATTTTTTTTGTTCTTATTACCTCCCGGAATTTTAAAAGACAAAATTGAATCTTTAAGTAAAATTAGTTTTGATTTTAATGACTATCGGCTTTTGCACCCAACTTTCAAATACTTATAAATTTACTTTTGTATATGTAGTTAAAACAAATATGAAGAGACAATTTACACCGTAGGTGTAACCTTTGAATAACCCCCAGTGTAGCCTGCGGAACTGGGGGAAATAGAATATATTAACAACCCAACTCCAGAGGAGTTGACCAAATAAAACACTTAAACTCTTGATCCTTTTGGAGAACTCCTACAGAGTTCTGTTCTTTATTCCATTTGTAACCCCCAGTCTCGCAGGCTCGACTGGGGGTTATGTACTGAATACTCCTACGGAGTAAATATCGATAAAATTTCTATTTCAATAAAAACCCAATTATCATTTCATTACAAACAGACAAAATTGTGAACTTTTGGTGCAAAAGCCGATAGTCATTTTGTCTTTTTTTCTTACTGTCGTTTAAATTGAATATTTTAAATGTTTCAGCCCTGTAAGGTGCTCAGAAGTTTCAAATCCGATTCGTTTAGTTGGTTTATTAAAAAAGGTTTTATATTGTTCGTTTATGATTTAACGAACAATTGACAAATGGGAAATATAAAATCCTGTGTCAT
>Ga0302215_10001471_pt1 | contig 16888 bp, 15 predicted proteins | sample II_Fen_N3_1_FD_194580 | JGI IMG/M metagenome (GOLD analysis project Ga0302215, IMG submission 194580) | Peat permafrost microbial communities from Stordalen Mire near Abisko, Sweden - II_Fen_N3_1 | ecosystem: Environmental > Terrestrial > Soil > Wetlands > Permafrost | place: Sweden: Abisko...
CGAAGCATCGTCCAATTCCTTGCGACGTGCTTGTGCTGTTCATCCTATTTCCGCTTTGCAAAGCGAGTATTCGTTGCTTACCCGCGATGTGGAAAAAACTATTTTACCAACCTGCCGGGAGCTGGGAATTACATTTGTTCCTTTTAGTCCGCTGGCTCGGGGTTTAATGACCAATACGCTTGATTTTAATCAGATAAAAGAGGGAGATTTCCGAAAAACGTTACCACGTTATCAACAGGACCATGCCGAAAACAATTTAAATCTCGCGGCAGGTTTTGCCGGACTGGCAAGTCAAAAGAATTGTTCACCATCGCAACTTGCTTTGGCCTGGGTGTTGGCACAAGGTGAAGATATTATCCCCATTCCGGGTACCAAACGCCGGAGCTATTTACTGGAAAACGCCGGAGCCATTGACGTTGAATTAAATTCTCAGGATCTGGCTGAGATTGAAGCATTACTCAAAAAATATCCAAATATTGGTGAACGGTATAATGCCAATAGCAACAAATTGGTTGACAAAAATTAGAAAGACCCCCAAACTCCTAAATGGGGAGTCACGAATAAAACATATAAATACCAGCTTTTATGTCTGCTTTATTCAACGATAAACAACTGCAGCCCACTGAGGAAATGCTCGCCGAAGCATTGGGCGAAACGAAGGCTTTGCTTGATTCAATAGGGGTATTTATTGAAACTGAATTTGGAGAATTTCATCCGGAATGGAAGTTTTATGGTTCTAAACTGGGTTGGTCCTTAAAACTTTTCAACAAAAAACGAAATGTGCTCTTTGTCGGACCTGAAACAGGATATTTTCGGGTGGCATTTGCCATAGGAGAAAAAGTTTTTCAGGAAATTCTGCGAAGTGAATTACCCGATTCAATCAAAAATCAACTTTCTACAACTACAGTTTACGCTGAGGGTCGTCCACTCCGGCTTGAAATCAGATCGAAAGAGGATGCTGAACCTTTATTTCAACTCATCAAAATAAAATTAAGTGTAAAATAAGCGTTTAATACTTTCTCTGATAAAACAAGTTCAACAAATAAGCCGGTAAGTTTTTTTCAACAAAAATATTATTGTATTTTTACAGCACGTTTTAAAATTCAAAACCAGTATAATTTTTAAATATCCATTATTATGAACCACTTGTTATTTATAGATGCTCCTGTTGTCATTGTTGTTGCCCTGATTTTCTTATTGTTATTTGGTGGAAAAAAAATCCCTGAATTAATGAAAGGACTTGGAAAAGGAGTGAAAAGCTTCAAAGAAGGCATGGCTGACATTGAAGAAGAAATAAAAAAAGAACCGGAAGCCAAAAAAGATTCTGCAAAAAAGAAAGATGAGTAAACCGATTGAGAAAGAAATGACTTTCTGGGATCATCTGGATGATCTACGGAGAACTATTTTTCGAATTGGTGGATTTGTCGGAGTTGTTTCACTGGCTTTTTTCGCATTCATGAAACCAATTTTCGACGATGTGATTCTTGCACCATCCCGAAATGATTTCTTTCTTTATCAATGGTTTGGCGAACTGAGTAAAAAAGTTTCTTTTCTCCCTGATTTTATTTCCAGCACGTTTAACGTCAAAATAATAAATATCAATCTCGCTTCCCAGTTTTTTGTTCACCTTACTTCCTCGTTGTGGTTTGCATTGGTATTCAGTTTCCCTTTTATTGTTTATCAGGTTTTTTTGTTTATTAAACCCGCGCTGTATGCCAACGAACGGAAAAATGCTGGCGGGGTTTTCTTCTTTGGAAATATATTATTCTATTGCGGAGTTGCAGTAGGTTATTTGTTTCTTTTTCCTTTGACTTTACGATTTTTAGCCGGGTATCAGCTCAGCAAATACATTGAACAAAGCGTTTCACTCGATTCATACATGAACACTTTTTTGATGGTTTGTTTCTTTATGGGACTGGTTTTTGAGTTACCGATTGTAGCCTGGTTTTTATCGCAACTCGGAATCCTTCATCGCGGATTCTTCAACAAATACCGGCGTCATGCCTTTTTTACACTCTTTGTATTTGTCGCCATCTTTTCACCAACCGGCGATCCATTAACCATAATGCTCTTTTTTATTCCCATTTATGCCCTTTGGGAAATTAGTGCCTTTGTTGTAAAAAAGAAACCAAAAGAAGTTGAGGATTAAAAATTAATTTCAATCAAGCTATAAATAGTTTAATAGAATCAATATATTGCCAGTTTTCAAAATAATAATTTATTGGATATGAAACGTAGAGATTTTTTCAAATCGGCAGCAGCAGTAGGAGTTGCAACTATTCTTAGTTCAAAAACGTTGGGAGCCAATTCCCCTTCTTCAAAAATGGCTGTTCATTCCGAACCGGATTTGGTAGCTGTCATGGGAGGTGAACCCGATGTCATGTTGATTCGTGCATTGAAAGAACTGGGTGGTATTGGTCATTATGTAAAAAAAGGCGATAAAGTGGTTATCAAACCCAATATCGGTTGGGACCGGAAACCGGAAATGGCTGCCAATACGAATCCTGTATTGGTAGGTGCTTTGGTAAAACTCTGTAAGAATGCAGGAGCTTCTGAAATTATTGTTTTCGATCATACCTGTCACGACTGGAAAAAGAGCTATACAAACAGCGGAATTGAAAAAGCAGTTACCGACGCCGGAGGTAAAATGGTGCCCGGAAATGACGAAGTTTATTACCGTGACGTGGAATTGCCTCATGGCGTGAACATGAAAAAAAATAAAGTTCATAAAGCCATTCTCGATTGTGATGTATGGTTTAATGTTCCGGTTTTGAAACATCACGGTGGTGCAAAAAATTCTATTTCCATGAAAAATCTAATGGGAATTGTTTGGGACAGAGGATTCTATCATGGACACGATTTACATCAATGTATTGCCGACACCGCCACGTTTCATAAAAAACCGGCGCTAAATATAGTTGATGCTTACCGCATAATGAAATCAAATGGTCCACAGGGAAAATCGGAAGCCGATGTAGTTATGTTGAAATCGCTGATCATTTCTCCTGATTTTGTGGCTGCCGATACCGCTGCTTTGAAAATGTTTTCACAGGTTCAACCTACCGATATCAAAGATGTTCGTCACATTGGTCTGGCGGAGAAATTAAACGTGGGCACACAGGATTTAGAAAAACTGAATGTAAAAAAAATTAAATTGTAGAAACTAAAGTGATTAATAGTAAAGTAGGTAGTATGACAGATTTAATGTCATATTTTAATCTTTATATAAATAATGCTTTTTTCAATTGCCGTCCCATTTATGGGACGGTTAAATAATTAAGATTCATAGGGCTTTAGCCAAAATTTAAATACTATTTGGCTAAAGCCAATATTATATATCCCATCCATCTGCCCGTCCCATAAATGGGACGGCAATTAATTCAAATAATACGACAGTATATCAGTTCCATTACTTATGAAATATCTAAAGAAAATTCGTGTTGTTTTATCACTTTTGTTTTTTATTCCCATACTGCTTTTTTTTCTTGATTTCACAGGAAAGTTACCGATTGGAATGCATCAGTTTCTGAGTATTCAATGGATTCCCGCAGTGCTTTCACTCAATTTCATTGTCATTGGTATTTTATTCGTTCTCAGTTTATTTTTCGGAAGGATTTATTGTTCCACGATTTGTCCGTTAGGTGTTTTTCAGGATATAATAACATGGAAATCAAAATTTTTCCGTAAAAAAAAGAAAAAACTCCGTTTCAATTATTCAAAACCACAAAACATTCTTCGTTATTCTATCCTGGCAGTTACCATTTTGCTTTTTGTTTTCGGAAGTTCGTTTTTGGTAGTGTTGCTTGATCCGTACGGCACGTTCGGGAGAATTGTCACACAACTAATCAAACCGTTGGTAATCTGGGCTAATAATGGACTGGCTTCAATTACAAACGGAATGGGGAATTACGCCTTATACAAAATTGAGCAACTGGCTTTCGTTCCGCTTGCATTTATTGTTGCTGTGATTTTTTTCTACAAAGTAGCCGAAATGTCGGTACGGCACGGGCGCTTATATTGCAACACCATTTGTCCGGTTGGGTCGTCACTTGGCCTGTTATCGAAACTTTCGCTTTTTCATATTTCCATAGAAGAATCAAGTTGCACTCATTGCGGAGCCTGTGCAAAACAATGCAAATCGGAATGTATCGACAGCGAAGCCATGAAAGTGGATGACTCACGCTGCGTGACCTGTTTCAATTGTTTATCATCGTGTAAAAAAGGAAGTTTGAAATATGATTTCCGATATAAAAAATCTTCGAATGAAATCGTTCAAGCACCTGCCGACAAAAGCCGCCGTACTTTTTTACTGGTTACAGGAGCTGTTATCACGACAGCCGCTTTTGCAAAAACGAAAAAAGTCATTTCAAAGAATGATACGATTCTTTCCAGGAAACCGATAATGCCTCCGGGAGCTAAAAGCATCGACCATTTCAATGCACATTGTACGGCTTGCCAGCTTTGCGTTACAAAATGCCCCATGCAGGTTCTGAGGCCATCCTCACTAGAATATGGCATTTCGAATATTACGCAGCCACGTCTGGCTTTTTCGACTCATATTTTTTGTACGTACGATTGTAATATCTGTTCTTCTGTTTGTCCCACAGGTGCATTGAAACAAATGAATATGGAAGAAAAGAAACTAACACAAATCGGCATTGCAAAACTCAGAAAAGATATGTGTGTGGTTTATACCGACGAAAAAGACTGCGGAGCTTGTTCCGAACATTGTCCGACTCAGGCTGTTCACATGATTCCGTATAAAAACGGACTTACCATTCCTGAAGTCACTGAAGACATTTGCATTGGATGCGGTGGTTGCGAATCCATATGCCCGGTTCGTCCGTATCAGGCCATTTATGTGGAAGGATCTCCAGTTCAAAACAGAGCCTGTAAACCTGCCGAAGCAAAGAAATTCAATAAAAAAGTGGAAGATTTCGGATTTTAAAAAATTACAAAATTCTGTTTTCTGAATTTTAGTTTATTTCCTATAATAAATTGGAAATTGTGCCCTAAATCGGCCAAAAGTAGTAGAAATTCATGCAAAAGCTCTTTTCATTGAGGTATCGGGTATGGTTTGATTGACGAAAAAAACCTATCTTTGCATAGCAAATAATAAATGCGCCAAATGCTTGAGATAATTATAAAAGGAGTTCTGATCGGTTTATGTATTTCTGTACCTTTAGGTCCAATTGGAATGCTTACCATTCAAAGGACGCTGAACAGAGGACAAAAACATGGAATCGCTACCGGTTTGGGGGCAACGACTTCCGATTTGATATACACCATAATTACTTTATTTTTTTTAAGTTTTGTCCTCGATTTCATAGAAGAACACCGATTTATAATTCAGCTGGTAGGAAGTTTGGTTGTAACTTATTTTGGCTGGTACATTTACAGAAGTAATCCCTCCACACAACCGAAACCAAATGAAACCGTAAAACACAGTTTACCAGGCGATTTCTTAACTTCTTTCGGACTTACTTTTTCAAATCCACTGGTTTTATTTGTACTTATTGCACTATTCGCCCGGTTCGAATTTATTGGCAAAAACACCAAATTCTTCATTTCAGTTTGTGGAATTTTATCCATTCTGGGTGGCGCCTTGCTCTGGTGGAGTTTATTGACTTTTCTGGTCAGCCGCTTCAAAAACAAACTCAATATGCGTGAACTCAGACTCATTAATCAGATTACAGGAGTTGTCATTATCATTATTGGGATTGTGGGTTTGGTTCTGAGTTTAATAAAATAAAAAACTATGGTTTCTGTAACCTAATCAAAAAGTTATATAACACTCATTACAAGCCGCTTATTAATCTTTTTATTACCCGGAGTTTATGAGAATATTCGCCGGTTTGACAAGAAATAATTCCCTGAGAATCTATAGTATCAATTTTCACACAACCGGATGCATGAATAATCTGTTGGGAATTGAGTAATATGCCGACATGAATGATTTTACCATCCGCATTTTCAAAGAATGCAAGGTCACCGGCTTTTACTTCAGAAAGAAAATCAATTACTTCGCCGTCATCAACCTGTTGGGAAGCGTCGCGCAGAAGCTGAATCCCGCAGATAGAGAATACAAGTTGGACCAAACCCGAACAATCGATTCCCAACACACTTTTTCCACCCCACAAATAAGGTGCATTCAGATATTGGAAAGCTAACCGGATAATCTCGTCACCACTGATGTCTTTTGATATAAGAATATCGGATTTCTCTACAATATAATTTTCATCGGCAATAATAGGTTCATTATCAGCAAATCCATACAAGATACTTCCACCCGGCAAGAACATTGTTGCCTCGGAAGTTGTTTTTTTACAAACTGAAACAGGAACTGAAATACGAAATGACGAAGAGTTTTGAAGAAGTTGCAATTCCGGAGAGTCAAGTTTTTTAATCATTTTGCGGTCAATCCAACCGGTATAATTGTCAGCAAGGTTGCAAACATAGAACCACGATTCACGTTCTTCTATTATTTCAACAAGTTCTCCAAAAAGTAATTGAGATGTCATCTCGCTGCGCTCGCTGTTACTTTCGCGAAGCGGAACAAGTGGCAGAGTGATAATTCCGGTCATAGCTTTATTGTTTTAAAAAAAATTGCAGGTTTCGAACCATTTATTTCACAAAAGTAAGGAAAGTTTATTTATTTAGTACTGATTAAGGATTTTTTTCGTAATTTTCCGCAGAATTTTAAAAACCTGTTAGTATTAGTATTTTTGATTTTATATGAAACTAAAATTTACACCGAGCCAATTAAATCTTTTGACAAGAATTGGATTATTTCTGGTTATTACAGCTATTATTGTGGAATTATTTCCAACTGAAAACAAGTTTAAATACCAGTTTGAAGTAGGAAAACCATGGTCGTACGGATTGATAACTGCAGCATTTGATTTTCCGATTTACAAAAGTGAGCAACAGATTACGAAAGAACGGACTGAAATATTAAAAGATTTCGCACCTTTTTTTCAGTTGGATACCGCCGTTTCGAGAGTTCAATTCAACAAATTTAAAGCTGACTGGATCAAAAAAAGAACCGATTCTCCCCGTTTTCAGAATTATATAAAAACCAAACTTAATTCCATTTATACCAAAGGAATTATTTCCGTTGAAGAATACAATGTGCTGCTTGATCAGGGGATAACCGAAGTTTCGTGTATTTTGCCAAACCGGGTGACCAACAGCCTTGTTATTGAGAATATTTACACACCCAAAACGGCTTACGAAGAAATTACGCGCAATGCTCCCGAAGCATTAAGCTCATACGATCTGAATATCTATCTTGTTCCAAACCTGAAATACGATAGTGCCACCTCCGAATTGTCGAAAACAGAATTATTAAAAAACTTATCATTGACATCGGGTATGATTCAATCCGGTGAAAGAATAATTGACCGGGGCGAAATAGTGACACCATCAATTTATCTGGTTTTAAATTCCCTCAAAATTGAATCCGAAAAACGAAAATCTTCTATCCAACAATCTGCGGTTGTAATTATTGGCGAAATCATAATGATTTTTGGACTGATAAGCTTGTTCTTTTTGTACTTATACCTGTTCAGGCCGCAGATTTTCGATAATTTCAACAATTTATTATTCATTTCATTGCTTATAATTTTCATCATTTCAATGGCTGCTTTCACCATACGGTTTACGAATTTCAGCTATTATATGGTTCCGTTTGCCCTGATTCCAATAGTTATCAGGGTATTCTTCGATTCCCGAACGGCGCTTTTTGCACATATTATCACCATGCTTATTATATCCTTCATGGTCGATAATGCTTTTCAATTTATATTATTACAAATCACCACCGGTATGGTTGCCGTTTCCAGTTTGAAAGATATGTCACAAAGGTCACAGCTGGCTCAATCTGCATTTTACATTTTCCTGAGCTACGTTTTGATGTATCTGGCTTTTGAATTCATTTCCGAAGGCGATATAAGTCGCATCAACTGGGATTATATAATCTACTTTGCTGTTTGCAGTGTATTCTTATTATTTGCCTACGTATTAATTTACCTGTTCGAAAAAATTTTCAATCTTATTTCCAGTGTTACGTTGGTGGAACTTACCAATATTAACAGTGATTTGATGATGGAATTTTCGGAACGCGCACCGGGTACTTTCCAACACTCGTTACAAGTTTCGAATCTGGCTACCGAAGCTGCCAAAAAGATAAATGCCAACAGTTTACTGGTTCGTACCGGAGCTTTGTATCACGACATTGGTAAGATGAAACATCCGGAATATTTTATTGAAAATCAGATGGGCGGAAAAAACCCGTTAATTGATATTGATTTTGAAGAAGCCTCCAAAATTGTCATTAATCACGTAACCGACGGAATAGAAATTGCTAAGAGAAGCCATTTACCGGAACAAATTATTAATTTTATCGGAACTCACCACGGTTTTGGCAAGACAAAATACTTTTATAATTCATTCATCAATGCGAATCCGGGAGTGAAACCAAACAACGAAATCTTTACTTATCCCGGCCCGCTGCCAAACAACAAGGAAACGGCCATTTTGATGATGGCGGATGCCGTGGAAGCCCGTTCCAGAAGCTTAACGGAATATACCGAAGAAAGCATCGACGAAATGGTTGAAACCATGATTGACAATCAGATTGCCGAGGGTGAATTTAAAGATGCTCCGATTACTTTCCGCGATGTGGAACTTGTAAAATCAGTCTTTAAGGAAAAGATTAAAAACATTTATCACAACCGGATAAAATATCCTGAAATAAAGAAATAAAACCCTGCCCCCAAAAAGGAGAGTAAAACAAAATCCTCCAAAACTCAGAGTTTTGGAGGATTTTTTTGTTTCGAATCAATTCATATCTGCAAATCAATTCAATCTGACTGTTATCTTCTTTGCAATTTTCAACGCGGTAGTCAACGAACTTAAATCGGTCGTCAGACTGCCATCTGCACCCGAATAATGGCTATGCCCAATCGGTTTCATTTCATAGTTAGTTTCGGGATGATTGGTGTCAATATCAACAGAATAAACCACTGCCGGTTGACTTGAAGTTTTATATTCTTTATCGCCCGGGAATTTATCGTTTGTCCAGTATTCATTCCAGTCCCACGATTGATTTAACTCCAGCATCACTTTATATTTTCCTTTCAACGGCTTTTCGGTCTTTACATGAAGAATAAAAGAAGCAGCCGGAGTAGCACCCGTGTATGCATCCACTTCGGGTTGTTTCGAAGTTGGATTATAAGTTCCAAACTCATTCTTTATATCCCGTTGGTGAGCCCAGTAAGGCAAAGCAGCCGGACGTTGGATTTCTCCGGCCTGCCATTGCCCGGTTTTACGACTGGCACGGTAGAGAAATCCTTTTCCTATAACTTGTGAGACATAAAGCGTCTGAATGAATTTCCCATTTTCATCGGCAAGCCAGATGGCAAAAAGCGGATGATTGTGTTCTGCACCTTTCTCGAACTGAATAGTCAGCGGCGTTCCGGTGTTATTCAATCCATAATTTTCAGACGAAAAAACTTCTTTCTTCTTTTGACCTGAAACAGCCAATGCAACAAACAAAGCTGCAATGATTAATACTTGTGTTTTCATATATTACTCCTATAAAGTATAAACTAATATTTTTTAATAAATCTATTATTTGCACTATCCAAAGTCCCCCATTTGGGGGATTAAGGGGGTCTATAAACTATATTTTAAAAATCAACCCAATCGTAGGCAAAATTGTTCCGCCAAAACTGTCAATGGTGCGCAGTCCCTGTTTAGCCGGATTGCTGTTCGGGTCGGGAATTATGTTTCCATTGGTATCCAGATTGGTATAAATCGGCACACCCTGGGTTTTGAAATTATACACGTTTTGAATGTCGGTATATAAATTCAACACCCATTTTTTGAAATAAAACTCTTTGTCAATCCGTATATCCAACTGATGCGATACCGGCAGACTCAACGAATTAAACTTCGAATAATCAAGATAAGGTTGATGCGTCACATTCCAGGCAGAACGAATATACGAAATGGAATCAATCGGAGTATACGGCGCACCGCCCACGAAACGCCAGCGCAAAGCTATGTTCCAGTTTTTCGGAAGTTTGTAGCTGGCAATAAAGTTGAACAAATGGCGTGTGTCCCACGACGAACGGCGGTAAACCCCGAGCGAATCTGTAAATTCACTGCGAAAAAAAGTATACGTTGCCGTCAGGTTCATCTTTTTCATTTCCATAATTTTGTAAAGAACTTCAACACCATAGGAGCGTCCTTTTCCTGTCGAAACAATCTGTTCGTCACCAACCTGACCGAAATTCGTTCCCTTGCTGGCAATACTTAATCCGTCAGCCACCGAAAGCGGATAAAACTCATACCCTTTATAAAATCCTTCCACGCTCAAACGCATATTATCCTGCGGACGATATTCAAAACCGGCGATAGCCTGATTGGATATTGTATAACGCAGTTTTTCATTCTGATTAACCAGTACGCCCAAAGCATCCCGGAAACCAAGCGTGGTATAAGCAGGTTGCTGTGCGTAACGTCCTATGTTTGCATTAAAATCGATATTTTCGGCAAGTGCATACGACAACGAAAAATGAGGTGAAAGCTGATTCAGTGGATTCATCATATTCTTATTATAATTCATTCCCGAAAAATTTAATCCCAGCGACAGTTTCAACCGGTCATCGAGTAACTCTTTCGAAGCCTGCGCAAATGCCTGATAACTGAACAGCCCGATTTGCGTGTCATAAACCAGATTATTTACCGCATTATTAAAAAAGAATTCCCGTTCGGTATGATTTTTATAATGCGAGTATTTTAATCCGCCGCCAACAAGCAGTTTCACAGGCAAAGTAGGATAAGATCGCTCGAAACGTAGCTTGTTTTCCGCTTCGTCCGACAAATAATCCGATGTCTTTGGCAACGTTTCATCGTTGTTTTGATATTTGAAATTAGCATTACGCAACATGTTCCGGCTCAACACCCACGTATCGAAATAATTTTCCGAGAAATGCTTGTAAACCGCTCCAACCGTGTAATTCCATTGTTTGTAAACCGGCAGATACGACAATAAATACTTTTGAGCTTCAGTACCGGTAGTTTGCAAATCGGTGTTCAGCACCAAATCGTCGATGGCACCGATTCCGATAAATGAAATTTCGTTCTTTTTGTCAATCTGGTATTTATATTTCACCTGAAAGTCATTATATGTAGGCAAAAATGGCAGGCCGATAGCCTTAAACAAAAACTGAAGATACGACTGACGGGCCGAAACAATAAACGTAGATTTCTTGCCAATCGGACCATCGATGGTAAGCGCAGCATCCGAAGCACCCACCGATAATTTAGTGTGAATCCGGTCTTTACTCCCGTCCTTTTGCTTAATTTCCATAACCGAACTGAGCGCGTTGCCACGGTTGGCAGGAAATGCACCCGTGTAAAAATCAATCTGACGCACGAAATCGGGATTGATAACCCCAACCGTTCCACCCGACGAACCCTGCGTGGCAAAGTGATTGATAACCGGAATTTCAATACCATCCAGATAAAACACATTTTCCGACGGACCGCCACCACGCACTATCAAATCATTACGGTTCGGATCGGTGACGCCAACACCCGGCAAAGCCTGCACCACTTTGGACACATCACGGTTGGCACCGGCACTCTTTTCAATTTCCTGCACGCCGATGGACAAAACGGAAATCGGACTCTCAATTTTCTTAAGATTCCGGTTTTGACTCACCGTCACTTCATTCAACGAAACGGATGTTTCCGGAAGCGCGATATCGATAAAAGTAGTTTGATTTCCCTGAACCTGAAATTCGGCGGAGACAGTGGTTGTAAAGCCAACCGAACTTACCACCAACCGCTTAAAACCGGGTTCAATACCGGTAAAAATATAATTTCCATCAAGGTCGGAAGTGGAGCCAATCTGCGTACCCTGAATAAGGATCGTGGCAAACTCCAAGGGTTGATTGGATTTTTCGTTATAAATTCGTCCTTTAATAATCCCCTTTTGAGCAAAGGAATAAGCTGAAAGAACCAATGTGAGCAGTAAAAGTAAATTTTTATATTTCATTCAGTATTGGGTTATTGTTTATACTTATCATTCGTTTAACAAAATAACGCCCAATGATTAAAATAGTTTAAGCGAAAGTTTAAATAGACAAATAGAAATTTTCGATAAACATTATTAAAACTAAGAAAATCACGATTGTCTCGTTTAAACAACCTCGCTTATTGTTAATTCAAAAAAAATATTTATCTTTGAAGGGCAATTAAGAAAAATTATACATCAATTGAATAGCCACCCCTTTATACGAAAAATTTAAAACCACTGCTGGTAAAAATTTGCAATTTGTGCAAAAAAATCATTGTTGCCTGCTCCTGTGTATTTATAACTTTATCATAAATTTAAATATGAAAACAAAAAAAGGAATTTCTAAAAATTTATTGCTGTTATTTTTATTAGTTGTTACTTTTTGTACAACTTCGTGCAAATCGGATGAAGAAATAAGTTCAAATTTAGCTTATGGGATAAGTTCTCAAAATATCACTCTATCTAAACCAGACAGCATAGTGCAAATTGACTTTTCAATTGGAAAATATAAAAACCTTTCCTCTATTGATAAGTTTGAAAGTCTGAATTCAACAAAATATATTACATATTCAAAGAATCAGAATGTAATAGTATATGATATTGAAAGGTCTAAAGTTGGTTTTATAAATTTGAACAACTTAACAAGCGAAACCATTGATTTTAGTACTGACTCAACTTTTATGGGAATTAAATCTTTTCAAATTATTCAAGCAAAGAACTTGTTGATAGCATTTAATGGACACTTCAACTATACAGATAACTCAAAATCGTTAGATATTGTAGAGATTAATTTAAAGACTAAAAGTGTTATTAGTCGTTCTAAATTAATGGATTTTGATTATACACTAAATATATTTACAGATATTGATGAGACCAATAATCGAATCTTTTTAGTTCCCGACAATTCTTCAAAATCTTCGGATAAATTGTATATCTACAAATATGAAAGTAAAGAACTGGCAAATCAACCTATAAATGCAAATTTCTTGGATGTTCATTATTCTTCAGCTAACCAATGTTTAGTAGGTAGTTCATTTACAAAGGATGGTATAGGATTACTTTCCTATTCAATAAAAAATCAAAAAACAGATACTATAGGGTCGTATTCCGGTATATTTGGAACTCTGCCCGAAATGAATTATTATGATAAAACGACCAATTTATATTGGCTCGGCATATTGAAAACTCTGAATCTAGGCAATTTAGAACTAACGAATATAAACTTGTCAAATGCAGGTTTTTCTAAAAGTTTTTTGATACCTAAATTCATTAATATCATAAACTAAGCTTTTCTATTCTTGAAGAAATTGTTCAAAAAGCAGAAACAGAAGATAGAACACAAAGTAAACATATCAGAAGGCTCAGGGGAGTTGTCTGAAGCCAAAGGGTTTTTGTCAGAATGCACAGGGTTTCTTTCCGAAGTGAGAGTAAACTTGTCAGAAGCCATAGTGGATTTGTCAGGACGCACAGGGGACTTGTCAGGAAGTGTAGGGAATTTGTCAGGAGCCGGAGGGTTTTTGTCAGAGAACACAGGGTAAATTTCTGAAATGAGAGTGGATTAGTCTTAGGTTAGCGGGTGTAAAAAAGATTAATATTCTTTACTCTTTTCTCCGTTCAGCACACGCAGACCACTCATCGCCAATGCTTCCATTTCGTCCTCACCGGGATAAATCACCACCGTGACAAAAGCAGATATCATTCGTTTAATATAATCTACCACAAACTGGCTGTGAGCAATGCCACCGGTGAGAATAACGGCATCCACATCGCCTTTAAGCACGGTGAACATGGCTCCGATTTCCTTGGCCACATTGTATGCCATCGCCTGAAGAATCAGTTTTGCCTGTTCGTTTCCTTCTTCGGCCATTCGGGCTGCCACCTGCACCTCGTTGGTTCCCAAATGAGCCATCAGGCCGCCATTTCCAACCAGCATTTTTCGTATTTCCGCCTGCGAATAGTTTCCGCTGAAGCATAAATTCACCAAAAGTCCTGCATCCAGTGTCCCCGAGCGTTCCGGCGAAAAAGGTCCGTAGCCGTCCAGTCCCTGATTTACATCCACCACTTTGCCCTGCCGGTGCGCCGCCACCGAAATTCCGCCACCCAAATGGGCAATAACCAGATTCAGTTTTTCGTAAACCGTTCCGTTGGCTGCAGCATATTTCCGTGCCACGGCTTTGTGATTCAGCGCGTGAAACTGCGAACGACGAGGAATTTGAGGTAACCCGCTGATGCGCGCTACATCCTGTAATTCATCCACCACCACCGGATCGGCAATAAATGCCCGGCATCCCGGAATTTCAACAGCGATTTCATGGGCAATAATTCCGCCCAGATTACTCGCATGTTCACCGACAGTGTTATATTTTAAATCGTGAATCAATTTATCATTCACCGCGTAAACGCCGGATTCGAGCGGTCGCACCAATCCTCCGCGCCCCACTACCGCCGACAATTCCGTCAGGATAATTCCATCCTCTTTCAATCGTTCCAGAATCACATTCTTTCTGAATTCGCATTGTTCGGAAAGTGTATGATACGGTTTCAATTCGTCGGAAGTATGACGTTTTGTATGTAAACAAACCAGTCTTTCGCCTTCGTAAACAGCGAATTTAGTGGACGTTGAGCCGGGATTGACTGATAAAATTTTATACATAAGAATTGCCTGATTTGAATCCGATTTTATATTTACAAAGATAATAGTAAGAAATTAATAAACGATACCTTCCGATTTATAATTTTGAAGAAATGTATAAAAATTCAATAAAACGACCTTAAATAATTAGTTTGGGATTTTTTTACTATAAATCTTTGTATGATAAAGAATTATTTTGTACTTTTGCACACGAAATAGGATATGGAGGAGGGGACAACAGTCCCCTCGTTTGTTAATATAATGCAAGTATGATTTTAAAAGAGACTGTAATTCAACTAGTTGAAAATTTCCTTACGGACACAGAATACTATTTGGTAGATGTAAAAACGACATCTGACAATAGAATTTCGGTGGAAATTGATGCGTTTGATGGTGTTTCGCTTGAATTTTGTGCCGGGTTAAACCGTCATATCGATTCGAATTTTGACAGGGAAGTGGAAGATTTTGAGCTGGAAGTGAGTTCAGCCGGATTGACCGAACCGTTTAAAGTGTTGAAACAATACGAAAAAAACATCGGAAACGAAGTTGAAGTACTCACCAAAACAGGCAAAAAACTGATTGGTGAACTTGTTGAAGTTCACGAAAATGAATTTGTGATTCAGGTGGAAAAGACCGAAAAACCCGCCGGTTCGAAACGAAAAGTCACAACAACAGAAAATCTTACTTTCCTATACGAAGATATTAAAACAACAAAATATAATATTAGATTCAAATAAGCCATGAGCAGCAAAAAAGAAACTATTAGCTTAATTGATACTTTTTCGGAGTTTAAAGAGCTAAAAAGCATCGACAGAAGTACATTAATCAGTGTAATGGAAGAGTCGTTCCGTAATGTAATTTCGAAAATGTTCGGTACCGATGAAAATTATGATGTGATTATCAATCCTGATAAGGGTGACTTTGAAATATACCGGAACCGTACCGTGGTTGCCGATGATGAAATTCAGGATCCGAATCTTGAAATTTCACTCACTGATGCCAAGAAAATTGCCGAGGATTACGAAGTAGGTGAAGATGTTACTGATACTGTTGATTTTCTGAGCTTTGGTCGTCGTGCCATTCTGACCTTGCGTCAAACTTTATCTTCCAAGATTCTTGAGTTGCAAAAAGACAACGTTTTCACCAAATACAGTGAAAAAGTGGGTCAGATTGTAAGTGCAGAATTGTACCAGATATGGAAAAAAGAAATGTTGCTTATCGATGATGAAGGTACTGAACTTTATTTGCCGAAATCGGAACAAATCCCAACGGATTTTTACCGCAAAGGCGACACTGTTCGTGCTGTTGTAGCCGTTGTTGAAAATAAGAATAACAACCCCAAAATTATACTTTCACGTATTTCTCCGGTATTCCTCGAACGTCTTTTCGAGTTGGAAGTTCCTGAAATTCATGAAGGTTTGATTACCATTAAAAAGATTGCCCGCATCCCCGGCGAACGTGCCAAAGTGGCCGTAGAATCTTACGACGACCGCATTGATCCGGTTGGAGCATGTGTTGGTGTAAAAGGTTCGCGTATTCATGGAATCGTTCGTGAGTTGCGCAACGAAAATATTGATGTTATAAATTATACAAATAATGTAAACTTATTTATCTCCCGTGCGTTGAGTCCGGCAAAGATTTCTTCAATCCGGTTGAATGAAGTTGAGAAAAAAGCTGAAATTTACCTGAAACCCGAAGAAGTTTCGCAGGCTATCGGCAAAGGAGGTTTAAATATTAAATTAGCCGGTATGCTTTCCGGTTATACCCTTGATGTATTCCGCGAATTGGATGAAGAGGCTGAAACAGAAGACATTTACTTAGATGAATTCAGCGATGAAATAGATCAATGGGTAATTGATGCTCTCAAAGCAATTGGATGCGATACAGCTAAAAGCGTACTTGCCATCTCACGTCAGGATTTGATTCGTCGTACCGATTTGGAAGAAGAAACAGTCGATGAAGTGTTGGCAATTTTAGCCGCCGAATTTGAAGACGAAGAATAATTTATTCTCCGTTTGTGTTTTGTATTTCAATTCTTGATATAACAAAAGGATAACCGAAATCAAAACATTTTTTTTAATAAAAAGAAAAACTGTAATTATAGAATATGTCCATAAGATTAAGTAAAGCCTGTATAGATTTGAATATCGGTATGACTACCGCTG
>Ga0302215_10001472_pt1 | contig 16875 bp, 12 predicted proteins | sample II_Fen_N3_1_FD_194580 | JGI IMG/M metagenome (GOLD analysis project Ga0302215, IMG submission 194580) | Peat permafrost microbial communities from Stordalen Mire near Abisko, Sweden - II_Fen_N3_1 | ecosystem: Environmental > Terrestrial > Soil > Wetlands > Permafrost | place: Sweden: Abisko...
TATTCACCAATACGCTTGTCATTCCTCAGGAATCTACTTTCGAAATCCAGGATAAAGTCTACGTTTACGTGGTCGGAAAAGACAAAAAAGTAACTTCAAAACCTGTTACAATCTCAGGAAAAACAGATAGTTATTACTTTATTTCAGACGGACTTGCTGTTGGTGAGAAAATCGTTTATACAGGAATCGGAGCATTGAAAGATGGGGTTGCTATTCAGCCAAAAGCGATTTCTTCTGACAGTCTTTTGAGAGCAAGACCTTTGTAAAAACCGTTTAAATTTTAACCACAAATCGAAGATTCGACGAAGTCAAAAGTCACAAATTTTTTTTAACACATAAGTCACATTAAGTTATAATAATTGTGAAAATGAAGAACACATAAGTTTAAAAAATCAAAGATTTTTTCTCAAGTGAACTTTATGTTTTCAATTTTTAAAACCAAATAAACTTAAGCGTTAACAAAACTGCCCTCAAAAGTTTAAACAACATTAAAAAATAAACTTCTTATGTTAAAAAAATTCATAGATAGACCGGTACTTTCTACGGTTATCTCCATTATATTGTTGCTGTTGGGAGCGATGTCGGTTTTTAACCTTCCGATTACGCTGTTTCCCGACATTGCACCACCGAGCGTACAGGTGACTGCATTCTATCCGGGAGCGAATGCAGAAGTTGTTGCCCGTTCGGTTGCAGTTCCTATTGAAGAAGCAGTGAACGGTGTTGAAAACATGACCTACATGACGTCTAACTCAAGCAACGACGGATCCATGACCCTGAGTGTATTTTTCAAGCAAGGTTCAGATCCCGATAATGCAGCGGTCAATGTTCAAAACCGTGTTTCAAAAGCAATGAGCCAACTTCCGCAGGAGGTTGTACAGGCTGGAATTTCGACGCAGAAAGTTCAGAACAGTATGATTATGTTTATGGGATTATCAAGTGACGACCCGAAACAATATGATGAACTTTTCTTACAAAACTATTTGAAAATCAACGTTATTCCGCAGATACAGCGTATTCCGGGAGTTGCTCAGGCTCAGGTTTTCGGGACAAGAGATTACTCAATGAGAATTTGGTTGAAACCAGATAGATTAGCCTCCAACAATCTTTCTCCACAGGAAGTTTTGGCAGCAGTAAAAGATCACAATCTTGAAGCTGCACCGGGACGTTTGGGACAGGGAAGTAAAGAAACTTACGAATATATTTTAAAGTATAAAGGTAAATTAAACAAAAACGAAGACTACGAAAACATTGCCATCAAATCAAATAGTGACGGTTCATTTTTAAGATTAAAAGATGTTGCTAGAGTGGAATTTGGTTCTTATACTTATACCGCAGCAAACAGAGTTGACGGAAAACCGGTTGCAGGTTTCGCCATTTTACAGACAGCAGGTTCTAATGCAAATGAAATTTTAACTGAAATTGAAAAGCAGGTAGAACAGATGAAAACCGCTCTTCCAAAGGGAGTTGAGCCCATCATCATGTACAATTCCAAAGACTTCTTGGATGCGTCAATTCATCAGGTTGTTGAGACTTTAATAATTGCATTTATTTTGGTATTTATTGTAGTATATATTTTCCTTCAGGATTTCAGATCTACATTAATTCCTGCGATTGCAGTTCCGGTAGCGATTATCGGTACATTTTTCTTCCTTCAAATGTTTGGTTTCAGTATCAATATGTTGACTTTGTTTGCTTTGGTACTTGCCATTGGGATTGTGGTAGATGATGCGATTGTCGTCGTAGAAGCTGTTCATTCTAAAATGGAACAGACGGGAATGCCGGTTGAACAGGCAACTTCCAACTCAATGAGTGAAATTTCCGGAGCAATTATCTCTATTACTTTGGTGATGTGTGCGGTATTTATTCCGGTCGGTTTTATGCAGGGTCCGGCTGGAGTTTTCTACCGACAGTTTGCCTTTACTTTGGTGATTGCTATTTTGATTTCAGCGGTAAATGCTTTGACTTTAAGTCCTGCTTTATGTGCTTTATTGTTAAATGATCCTCAAGGAGAACATGGCGAGCACAGTCAGAAAAAAGGTTTTGGAGCGAAGTTTTTCAATGCTTTTAACAAGAGCTTCAACAACATGACCAGAAAATACATCTATAGCCTTAAATTTTTAATTAAAAATAAATGGGTTGCCGTTACAGGTTTAGCATTGATAACAGCGGCAAGCGTTTTCTTAATCAATAAAGCTCCGACTGGATTTATTCCAACAGAAGATCAGGGATTTGTTTTGTATGCAGTGAATACACCTCCGGGAAGTTCATTAGACAGAACGCACAGAGCCACTGAACAGATTGATAAAATCATCAACGGTGAAAAAGCAAAAAATCACCTTTGGGTTGCCGACGGAATGAACTTTATCAGTAATTCTAATGCATCTCCTTATGCTGCAGGTTTTATTAAATTGAAAGATTATGAAGATCGTGGCGAAATGAAAGATCCCGATCAGATTGCAGCTGCCCTAACAGGGAAAGTTGCACAGGTGAAAGATGCCAATGCATTTTTCTTCAACTTCCCTACTGTTCAAGGTTTTGGTAACGTTTCAGGATTTGAATTTATGTTGCAGGATAAAACCAACGGTTCTTTTGAACAATTAGGAACAACCACTCAGACCTTTATCGGAGAATTAATGAAACGTCCGGAAATTGCTTTCGCTTTTACAACCTACGCAGCAGGAAATCCTCAATACACAATTGATGTTGATACCGATAAAGCGAATCAATTGGGAGTTTCTGTAACTGAATTGATGCAGACCATGCAGATTTATTACGGAAGTAGCTTCGTTTCAGATTTCAACAGATTTGGTAAATATTATAGAGTAATGGCTCAAGCTGATATTCCTTACAGAACTGATGCGAATTCTATGGAAGGAATTTATGTTAAAAATAAATCAGGCGAAATAGTTCCCGTAAAGACTTTGGTGACATTAAAAAGAACTTTCGGTCCAGAAACGGTTTCAAGAAACAACTTATTCAACGCCGTGACGATTAATGGAACTCCAAAACCTGGTTACAGTACAGGAGACGCCATTAAAGCAGTAGAAGAAGTTGCCCAAAAATCACTTCCTCGTGGTTACGGTTACGAATGGACAGGAATTACTCGCGAAGAAATCAAAACCGGTGGACAAACTGCTTTTGTATTTATGTTAAGTATTTTGTTTGTGTATTTCCTATTGGCAGCTCAGTACGAAAGTTATATTCTTCCGTTTGCAGTCATTTTAACCATTCCTACAGGGATTTTCGGAGTATTTGCGTTTACAGGATTGGCTGGAATTGATAATAATATTTACGTTCAGGTTGGATTAATCATGCTCGTCGGATTGTTAGCTAAAAATGCGATTCTGATTGTCGAATTTGCTGTTCAGAGAAGAAAAGCAGGAAAAACATTGATTGAATCTGCTCTTCAGGCTTCAAGATTACGTTTGAGACCGATTCTGATGACCTCATTTGCTTTCATCATCGGTATGCTTCCATTGGTTTGGACTCAAGGTGCAGCTGCAAAAGGAAATCACTCGATCGGAATCAGTACAGTAGGTGGAATGTTTACAGGGGTTGTCTTCGGGATTTTCATCATTCCGGTGATGTATGTGATCTTCCAATATTTACATGAAAAAATGCCTAGCAGAAAGAATAAAAGACTTCTGAAACAAAAGCAGCAAGCAGAACTTTTAGCAACAGCACATTAATAAAAAATGATTAACAAAACTTTGAGAAGAATTTAAAACTGAAATTTTAAACGCAAAGAATTAGAAACATACTTTTTATTAAAGGAGCAAAGAAAAGCGACAAGTCGCTTATGAAGCCGAGTCAATTATGCGTTCGCTTCTTAAAATCAATTTTAATTGATAAAAACTTTGCTCCTTAAAAATATTAAGAATTTAAATAAAACTTTGCGTTAAAAAAGTTCAGAATTAAAATACAGAAGCAAATATTTTCTCCTACTAAAGACAACTTTGCTTAACCACTCAAAGTTTTGTGATCAATTTAAAATATATAGACTTATGAAAAGAGTAAAAAATATCATCATAGCATTTGCGCTAGCCTTAATTTCGGTTTCTTGTGTATCAAAATTGGCATACAAAGAACCTGAACTTGAGCTTCCAGAGCAATTCAAATATATAGCAACTGCCGACACTGCAAGTGTAGCCAATTTGCAATGGAAACAGTTTTTCAACGACCCAATTTTACAGGATTTAATTGAAAAAGGAATTAAAAACAATTACGATCTACAAATTGCTTTGAAACAAGTCGCTTCTTCACAGGAAAAACTAAAACAGGCAAAATATCTTCAATATCCTGATGTAGGTTTCGGAGTTTCTGCGCAGATTTCAAAACCTTCAAAAAACAGCATGAACGGACAAAGCTTAAATTTATTTTTAGGTCAAAGCCATGTTGAAGATTATAATGCAGCATTCAATTTATCTTGGGAAGCAGATATTTGGGGGAAAATCAAAAATCAACAAGAAGTTTCAAAAATGCAGTATCTGCAAACTTATGAAGCAACAAAAGCAATTCAGACACAGGTTGTTGCAGCAATTGCTCAAGGTTATTATAATTTATTGATGCTTGATAAACAATTGCAGATTGCTAAATCAAACTTAGATTTAAGTACCCATACCCTTTCGCTTACCGAAAAATTGTGGCAAAGTGGCGACACGACTTCTTTGGGAGTTCAACAGGCAACTGCTCAAAAACAATCGACAGAACTTTTAATTACCCAATTAGAACAAAACATTGCGATTCAGGAAAATGCTTTAAGTATTTTGGTGGGTGAAAATCCAAATAAAGTGAACAGAACCATTGAAATGTCCGACACTTCTTTACCACAAGATATTTCAGCGGGACTTCCTGCAGCGATGGTGAGCCGTCGTCCGGATGTTCGTCAGCAGGAATTGGTTTTATTGGAATCAAATTCAATGGTGGGAATTGCTCAGGCAAATATGTATCCTTCATTGAAAATCACCGCTGCAGGTGGCGTGAATTCATTTAAAATTGATAACTGGTTTTCGATTCCGGCATCGTTATTCGGTTCTGTTTTAGGAGGATTGACTCAACCTATTTTCCAGAAAAGAAAATTGAAAACGGATTTAAATGTTGCTAAAATTCAAAGAGAGAAAAACGTTTTAGTGTTCCGTCAATCTGTTTTGAATGCGGTGGGAGAAGTTTCTGATGCATTGGTTTCTAATGAAAGCTTAAAAGTTCAGGAACAAAAAGCCAGCGAACAAGTGACAACCTTAAAAAACGGAATCAAAAGTGCCGAAATGCTCTACAAAGGCGGAATGGCCAATTACTTAGAAGTGATCACCGCTCAGGGAAATTCTTTACAGGCTGAGCTGAATCTTGCGTCTGTAAAAAGACAGAGATTGAGCAGTATTGTGGATTTGTACAGAGCTTTAGGTGGCGGTTGGAAGTAGTAAATTTAATTATATTGTTTGATAGTGCGGTCTCTCGGGATCGCATTTTTTTTGTTTAAACATTTTTGAAACATTAAGGATTATTTAAGGAGTTAAGAAATATTAAGTTGAGCTTCGCTTTTAGTTTCAATGCTTTTCAAAATCTATTTGATATTTTCTTAATTCAACTTAACTTCTTAATAAAAATCTTAATGGTTCAAATTTAAACGCAAAGTTTCATTTAAATGATGTGTAATTTTTAAGGAGCAAAGGATAGCGACAAAGTCGCTTAAGGCAGAAGCTTCATCAAAATCAATTTATTGATTCAAAACTTTGCTCCTTAAATATTCACAATACAAATAAATCTTTGCGTTTTAAAAAAAGCATTTTTGAGTTTACTCACTAATATACAATCTGGGATGATTTCAAAAATCTATTTGATTTTTCTTAATTAAACTTAACTTCTTAATATAAATCTTAATGGTTTAAAATTAAACGCAAAGTTTTTATTGATAGATGTATAATTTTAAGGAGCAAAGGATAGCGACAAAGTCGCCTAAGGCAGAAGCTTCATCAGAATCAATTTATTGATTCCAATCTTTGCTCCTTAAAAATTTCAGAATAAAAATATTAGATTGAAGTTTTTGAATCAATATATTCAATCAATCCATTAAAATCGTTTTCGGAATATCCAACCTGTATATAGTGAATATTTTCTTCCTTTCTATACCAAGTCAATTGACGTTTTGCAAACCTTCTCGAGTTTTTCTTAATCTCAGAAACCGCAAAATCAAGATCCCATTCTCCATCAAAATATTTGAAAAGCTCCGAATAACCAACGGTATTGAGTGATGCCAAATTTCTTCCGTCCTGCGATTTTCTTAATTCATCAAGATTTTTCGCCTCATTAAGCAAGCCGTTTTCCATCATCTTATCGACACGGAGATTGATTCTTTCATAAATCGTTTCCCGTGGTGCTTCAATGCCAATTCTTATCGTTTGGAAATTTCTTGGATTTTTGGGATGGGCAATATTTTCGGAATATTTTTTTCCGGTTTGCCAAATCACATCAATGGCACGCAGCAACCTTCTTTGATTGTGAACATCTACATTTTCGTAATATTCAGGATCCAAATCTTTCAGCATTTCCTGAAGTTTTTCGATTCCCTCAGTTTTCCAGATGGTTTCTAGTTTTTCCTGATTTTCCTCATTAGCTTCAGGCAAATCATTTAATCCTTCAATCACTGCTTTCTCATACATCATGCTTCCTCCAACCATAATGACAATGTCGTATTTTTCGAAAAGTTGATCTAACAGTTCTAAGGAATCATGCTCAAACTGACCGATAGAATAATAATCTTTTACAGAAAGCTGACCAATAAAATGATGTTTTGCCCGTAAAAGCTCGTCCTCTGAAGGAGCGGCCGTTCCGATTTTCATTTCGCTAAAAAACTGTCGGGAATCACAGGAAATAATTTCTGTATTGAACTGGCACGCCAAATCAATGGCGAGTTTTGTTTTTCCAATACCGGTAGTTCCCACTACAGAAATCAATGTTTTATTTTTCACTTTGCAAATTTACGAAATTGAGATTTTGTTTCTAACCGTAAAAGTCACAAAAGATAATCATGAAAATATTTAGTTTTTCAAAAGTTCAAAAAAGCAGGGTTCAAACTTTTTTGAACTTTAAATATCTAAAAAAGCAAAGAAAATCTTTTGCGCCTTTTGTGGTTAAAATTGAATATAGTTAGAACACATGCACTGAAATGTTTATCTTTGTAAAACAATAAAAAAGTATGATTTTATCAATGACCGGCTTCGGTAGAGCCGAAGGTGTTTTTGAAGGAAAAAAAATTTCTATCGATATTAAATCACTGAACAGCAAGAGCTTTGATTTGAATATCAAAATTCCTTTGCGTTACAAAGAAAAAGAATTTGAAGTAAGAAAAATTCTCAACGATAGAATCATCCGTGGAAAGGTAGATTGCTATATCAATATTGAGAATCTTGAAGAAACTAATGATGTAAAAATCAACAGAAGTCTGATCGATTCTTACATGAATGAGCTTAAGAATATCGCTTCTGACGGACCCGATTTTGAATACCTAAAAATGGCTGTCAGACTTCCTGATGCAATCACTTCAAGACCAGACGAATTGACGGAAGGAGAATGGGAATCTTTGGCGAAAATTGTAAATAACGCCGTTGACAAATTTCAGGAATTCAGAAAAACTGAAGGGAAAATTCTTCACGAAGAGTTAGAGAGAAACATCAAAAATATTGATAAATCTTTAGCAGAAGTTATTCCTTACGAAGAAGTAAGAATCAATGCAGTGAAAGAACGTTATTTAAAAACTTTAAAAGAGTTTGAAAACGTTGACGAAACAAGATTCTATCAGGAAATGGCTTATTTTACTGAGAAATTAGACATTCAGGAAGAAAAAGTAAGACTTTCTCAACACTTAAAATATTATTCTGAAGTGATGGAAAATGAAGATTTTAACGGAAAAAAACTAGGATTTATTTCACAGGAAATCGGAAGAGAGATCAATACTTTAGGTTCAAAAGCAAATCACGCCGAAATCCAGAAATTAGTAGTGATGATGAAAGATGATTTGGAAAAAATAAAAGAACAGACGTTAAACGTATTATAATTTAGTTGATGGTTTTTGGTTTTTAGTTTTTGGATGAAAAATATAATCTTATATGATTTCTTCAAAAACTAAACACTAAAAACTAAACACCAACAACCAAATGAAAAAAGTTATTATATTTTCAGCGCCATCGGGAAGCGGGAAAACGACATTAGTAAAACACTCGTTGGAAGCAATTCCGGAATTGGAATTTTCCATATCGTGTACAACGAGACAACCTAGAGGAAGTGAAATTCATACAGTTGATTATCACTTTCTTTCGCCTGACGAATTCAGACAGAAAATTTCTGAAGAGGCTTTTGTAGAATTTGAAGAAGTATATACCGATAAATATTACGGAACTTTAAAATCTGAAGTAGAAAAGATCTGGAATATGGGAAAAGTTGTTATTTTTGATGTAGACGTAAAAGGCGGAATTTCATTAAAAAAATATTTTGGAGAAAAGGCATTATCAATATTCATAGAACCACCTTCGATTGCCGAATTGGAACGAAGATTGATTTCAAGAAATACAGATGATGCCGAAACCATAAGAACCCGCGTAGAAAAAGCTGAAGAAGAGCTTACCTACGCCATAGAATTTGACAAAATTGTGATCAATAGCGATTTGGATCAAGCAAAAAAAGAAATAGAAAGTTTAATAAAAAGTTTTATAGGAGAAGTTAGAGATTAGAAGTTAGTAAAAAACATTCGTGAAATTCGGATTAACAGCTAACCTCTAATTTCTAAAATCTAACTTCTGTAAAAAGAAAAACACAGCTCAACATGAGTACCGAAACATTAGATAAAGCTAAATCTACACTTCCTATAAAAGGATTTTTAGATATTAAAGATATAGCAATTCCTCAAGGAGAAAATTTGGTAAAAGCAATTCTTCAATTGAAAGAAGAAAAAAACGCCGTAATTCTGGCGCATTATTATCAACCGGGAGAAATTCAGGATATTGCTGATTTCTTGGGAGATTCTCTTCAACTGGCGAGACAGGCAAAAGATACCGATGCCGATATGATTGTGTTCTGCGGAGTGCATTTTATGGCAGAAGCTGCAAAAATTCTAAACCCAACTAAAAAAGTTGTTCTTCCCGATACAATGGCGGGATGTTCTTTGGCAGATGGCTGTTCAGGAGAAGGTTTGAGAAAAATGCGTGAGCAACATCCAAACGCTTTGATTGCAACATACATCAACTGTAATGCAGAAACAAAGGCAGAAAGCGATATCATTGTTACCAGTTCAAATGCCGAAACTGTGATTGAAGCTTTACCAACTGACAGACCGATTATTTTCGCTCCGGACAAAAATTTAGGTAGATATTTATCTAAAAAAACCGGTCGTGACATGATTCTTTGGGATGGAAGTTGCATCGTACACGAAGCTTTCTCTATGGAAAGAATCGCACAGCAATTGGCAGACAATCCTGATGCAAAAATGATTGCACACCCGGAAAGTGAAGAAGCGGTTTTGAAACTGGCTCACTTCATCGGTTCGACTTCTGCCCTTTTAAATTTTGTTGAAAAAGACGACTGTCAGAAATTCATTATCGCCACAGAAGAAGGAATTCTTCACGAGATGAGAAAACGTGCACCACAAAAAGAACTGATTCCTGCTTTGGTTTTTGACGAAAGTTGCAACTGCTCAGAATGTTTTTACATGAAGAGAAATACAATGGAAAAACTGTATTTGTGCATGAAGTATGAGCTTCCTGAGATCATCATTGAAGAAGAACTTCGACTGAGAGCATTGAAGCCCATTGAAGCAATGCTTGATCTATCGAAAAGTATCAAATAATCCGTTATTTTAAATATAAGAAATGGCTGTTTCAATTTTGGAGCAGCCCTTTTTTTTTGAATTCAAATTGAAATTAATGTGTTAATTTCAATTTTTTTATGATTGAATTCAAAATAATTTGTACATTTGTTTAGTAACAATGAATTTTCTAAGAAACATATCTGATATTCACATACCGAAGTTTTCTGCTTCGGACATATCTTCTGCTTCTTCTACAACTACACCGACTACCCCATAACGGGGTAAAATTTCACATATAATCTCACGTGCCTATACTCTTTTTTAAAGAGTACAATTTCATTTTATATAACTTAAAATAAAACACAATGAAAATTTTAAAATTTGGCGGAACTTCTGTTGCCAATGCCCATAATATATTGCTGGTCGAGAATATTATCAAAAAAGAATCTTTGAAAAACAGAGTTGTTGTGGTTGTTTCAGCCCTGCAAGGCGTAACAGATCAATTGATACTCGCTGCAGAATTAGCTTCCAAAAAAGATGAAAGTTATCTTCAGATTATTAAAAATCTTGAAGAAAAACATTTAAACTTAGTTAAAGAACTTATCCCTATTTTAGAACAGAGTTCATGGCTAAGCTTTGTCAAAAAACATTTTAACGATATTGAAGACATTTATAATGGAATCTTCGTTTTAGCCGAATTTACCGATAGAATTAAAGATAAAATTACTTCCTACGGTGAATTTCTTTCTTCAAATATTATTGCTGCAAGATTAAAATTCGAAGGACTTGATGTTCTTTGGATGAATTCTGCTGATAATATTGTTACAAACAGCAATTTTACGAATGCTAAAGTAAATTTTCAGGCTACAGAAAACAATCTGATCAATTTTTTAAATGAAAGTCATAACCAGATTATTCTTGCTCCGGGATTTATTGCTAAAGACGAAAAGGGAAATTCTACAACACTGGGAAGAGGCGGTTCAGATTATACAGCCTCACTTATTGCTTCTGCCATCAATGCGGAAGAACTTCAGATCTGGACAGATGTAAGCGGAATGATGACTTCCGATCCAAGATTGGTTTCCCATGCAAAGCCAATTCCTGAAATTTCATATTCCGAAGCTATGGAGCTTTCTCATTTTGGTGCGAAAGTTCTCTATCCACCGACCATTCAGCCTGTAACGGTGAAAAATATTAATCTGAGAATTAAAAACACTTTCGATCCCGAAGCAGCGGGAACATTAATTTCTCATCATTTAGAAAAATCAGAATCTGAAAATCAACAGATTGCAGTGGGAATTTCAAACATGAGCAACATTACTTTACTAACTTTAGAAGGTAGCGGAATGATAGGAATTCCCGGATTTTCGGCAAAATTATTTCAATGTTTAAGTGACGAAAAGATTAACGTTATTCTCATTACCCAAAGTTCGTCTGAGCATTCTATTACGGTCGCTATTAATGAAAAAGATGTTTTTAATGCAAACAGATCCATCGATTTAGCTTTTAAAGATGATTTAAAATTAAAAAGAATTGAACCCGTAAAAATTGAAACCAATCTTGCAATTGTTGCATTAGTTGGTGAAAACATGAAAAATCGAAGCGGTGTAAGCGCCAAAATGTTCGGCTGTTTGGGAAATAATGGAATTAATATAAGAGCAATCGCCCAAGGTTCGTCGGAGAAAAACATCAGCATTGTTATTTCAGACAAAGACATCAAAAAAGCAGTCAATGTTTTGCATGAAGAGTTTTTTGAATCTGAAATAAAACAGGTTCATCTTTACATCTGCGGAACAGGAAATGTAGGAATGAAACTGATTCAGCAAATTTATGATCAGAACGAATATCTTAAAGAAAACCTCTTGATTAATTTAAGAATTGCAGGAATTTCCAACAGCCGAAAAATGATTTTCTCCGAAAAAGGAATTTCAGAAAATGAATTTAATGATTGGCATCAAAATGGAGAAGAAGCATCTGCAGAAAAATTTGCACAGGAAATTATTTCCAGAAACTTAAGAAACTCCGTGTTTGTAGATGTTACGGCAAATTCGGATATTCCAACGATCTATGAAAAACTTTTAAAAAAGAGCATCAATATCGTTGCTTGTAATAAAATTGCAGCTTCATCCGACTTTGAAAATTATAAAAATTTAAAATCAACTGCAAAAAATCACAGTTGCAAGTTTTTCTTCGAAACCAACGTTGGAGCGGGACTTCCCATCATCGGAACCATTAATGATCTGATAAGAAGCGGAGATAAAATAATGTCCATTAAAGCGGTTTTGAGCGGAACATTGAATTTCGTTTTCAACAACTACGACGGAAATAAAACATTCTCTGAAATCGTAGCAAAAGCTCAAAAAGAAGGTTATACAGAACCTGATCCACGACTTGATTTGACGGGAACAGATGTGGCAAGAAAAATATTGATTCTGGCAAGAGAAGCGGGATATTCACTCGAATTTAATGAAATTGAAAATGAAAGTTTCCTTCCTGAAGAATGCATGAACGGAAGTGTTGAAGATTTTTACAAAGCGCTCACTAAATACGAAAGCCATTTTAAAAGTTTACTGGAAAAAGCTAAAAATGACGGAAAAATTCTAAAATATGTTGCAGAATTTAAAGATGGAAAAGCCAAAGTAGGATTACAGCATATCAATTCCGAAAGTGATCTTTTTCATCTGTACGGAAAAGATAATATTGCCATTTTTAAAACATTAAGATATTCTGAACAGCCATTGGTTGTAAAAGGTGCCGGAGCCGGCGCGGAAGTGACTGCAAGTGGTGTTTTCGCCGACATTGTTCGTTCCGTTTAAAATTAAAATTATGAAAAAAGTTAGATTAAAAGTACCTGCAACCGTTGCCAATCTAGTTTGCGGATTCGATATTTTGGGAATGGCAATTCATGAACCCTATGATGAAATGGAATTGAGACTGCTCGAAACTCCCGAAATTGTTATCAAACATAAAGATAATTTCGGATTACCGGAAGAACCCTCCAAAAATGTTGCGGGAGTTGTTTTAATGAAAATTCAGGAGCATTTGAATTTGAAAAATGGCTTTGAAGTCATCATTAATAAAAAAATAAAACCGGGAAGCGGACTTGGTTCAAGTGCTGCAAGTGCGGCAGGAGCGGCAGTGGGAGCCACTGAATTATTAGGAAATATTTTGACAAAAGAAGAACTGGTTCATTTTGCCATGTTTGGAGAAGAACTGGCTTCCGGTGTAAAACATGCAGATAATATTGCACCATGTATTTTTGGAGGAATAACTTTAGTTAAATCGTCAAATCCTGTTGATATAATTCCGTTGAATTCTCCTGATTTATTTGTGACAGCAGTTCATCCGCAGGTTGAAGTAAAAACTTCTGATGCAAGACAGATTTTAAAGAAAAATATCCTTTTGAAAGATGCGATAGAACAATGGGGAAATATTGCAGGGTTGGTTGCTGGGATTCAGAAAAACGATTTTGGATTGATTGGCAGAAGTCTGAATGATGTGATTATAGAACCTGTCAGAAGTATTCTCATTCCGAAATTTAATAACATCAAAGAAAAAAGTTTGAAACTGGGAGCTTTAGGTGGCGGAATTTCGGGTTCCGGCCCTTCAATTTTTATGCTTTCGGAAAAAGAAGAAACTTCACAAAAAATTGCTGAAATGATGAAATCTGTTTATGATAACATTGATATTGAGAGCTTTGTGTATGTTTCAAAAATAAATCCATGGGGAATTGAAATCATTAAAGACTAAAAAATCACCAAAATGAAATATTATAACTTACAATATAAAGAAGAAGTCGTAGATTTTAAAACAGCAACAATAAAAGGTCAAGGCAAAGAAAAAGGCTTATTTTTCCCTGAATTTATTCCACAATTCGATAAGGAATTTATTGAAAATCTCAATCAATATTCAGATGAAGAAATTGCCTTTCAGTGTATGAAAGATTTTGTTGGAAATGAAATCCCTGAAGATATTTTAAGGCAAATTGTCTCAGAAACCATCAGTTTTGAGATTCCTTTGAAAAAAATTAATGAAAATATTTATTCTTTAGAACTTTTTCACGGACCAACGTTTGCTTTTAAAGATGTAGGAGCAAGATTTATGAGTCGCTGCCTTTCTTATTTTCTAAAAGATGAAAATAAAAAAGTGACGGTTTTGGTTGCTACATCCGGAGATACTGGAGGCGCGGTAGCCAATGGATTTTATAAAACAGACAATATCAATGTTGTTATTCTCTATCCTAAAAACCGTGTGAGCTCGGTTCAGGAAAAACAATTGACGGCTTTAGGTGAAAACGTTTCCGCGCTGGAAGTCGACGGCAGTTTTGATGATTGTCAGAGTATGGTAAAACAGGCATTTTCAGATAAAGAAATTAACTCAAAATTATTTTTAACTTCAGCGAATTCTATTAATGTTGCGAGATGGCTTCCTCAACAGATTTATTATTTATTAGCGTTAAAACAATGGCAAAAAGGAGAAACAGAAAATCCTGTAATCTGCGTTCCCAGCGGTAATTTCGGGAATATTTGCGCCGGAATTCTGGCACATTTCAGAGGACTTTCAGCTGAACATTTTATTGCAGCCTGCAATGAAAATGATGTTGTTCCTAATTATTTAAAAACTGAAAAATTAGAATCAAAAGAAACCATTGCAACTATTTCTAATGCGATGGATGTGGGAAATCCAAGCAATTTTGTGAGAATTTTGGAACTTTTTGAGAATCAATTTGAAAATTTAAAAAATAAAATTTCAGGTTACTCTATTGATGATAAAAAAACTTTACAAACCATTAAAGAAGTTCATGAAAAATACGACTACGTTTTGGAACCTCACAGCGCCGTTGCATACACAGCGATGGAACAATATTTGAAAGAAAATCTGGGTAAAAAAGGTTTTATTCTAGGAACAGCACATCCTGTAAAATTTCCTGATGCAGTAGAAAAAGCAACACAAGTTAAAATTGACCTTCCAAAATCTTTGGAAAATTTAATGAAAAAGGAGAAAAAAAATGTCGAAATACATCCAGATTTTGAAGAATTAAAACGATTTTTGCTTAATAAAAATTAAAAAACATGAGCAAGATCTATCTTGAAGACGTAAAAATCTACGCTTATCATGGCGTTCTTCCGGAAGAAAATATCATCGGAACATATTATATTTTAAATGCAGAAATTCACACAGATTTGTGGGATGCTGCAGTTTCTGATGATCTGAATGACACCATAAGCTATGCAGATATTAATGAAATCATTCATGATGAGATGAAGATTCAATCTAAATTGCTTGAGCATGTTGCAGGAAGAATTATCACTAAAATCAATGAGAAATTTAATCAAATTTCTTACATTAAATTAAGAATCACCAAAACCAGTCCGCCGATGAAAGGTGAAATGAAAGGTGCAAGTGTAGAACTTGAAAAAAGTTTTTTATTGGGTGGAATTAAGGCAAATGAGTAATTTTGAAGTTAAAAATTCAAAACACAATGAAGATATTCAAAATATTATTTCTATTACTTTCTATTGGTATTTTTGGGCAAAGTAATACTTCCGGCGATGCTATTTATAATTTCCCGAAAGTAAAATCGAGCATTACAATGCCGGTAACAATTCCATTGTCGGAAATCAGCAATATGATCAATGCTTCAGTGAAAGATCTTATTTTTCAGGATGATTCTTATACTGATAACAATAATGATCAATTCAAAGTAAAAGTCTGGAAAACCCGACCGATACGATTGGTTGGAGATGCCAATCAAAATATTGCAATTGAAGTTCCGTTAAAAATTTGGGCAGAAAAAGGCATCGGAACTTTGGGAGTTTACACCTATCAGGAAACGACTTTTGAGACCGTGATGTATTTTAAAACAGCTTTAAGTTTCAAAAATAACTGGACAGTTAGCACTTTCACGCAACCGATGGGTTTTAAATGGGTAAAAAAACCGGTTTTAGATTTTGGAAAAATTGAAATTCCAATTACTTCTTTGGTTGAAAAAAGTCTGAAGGAACAACAGTACAACTTTTGCAAAACGATTGATAAGCAAATGGCTTCACAATTGAATTTCCAGCAATATGCAGTTTTGGCGTGGAATGCTTTTTCACAACCCTTCAATATTTCTGAAGAATACAATACCTGGTTGAAAATTACTCCGATCAATGTCAATATTACTCCATTTAAATTTTATGGAAATGAGATTGACACCAATATCGGAATTGATATTTTCTCTGAAACCTATACCGGAACAAAACCCGAAGCTTCACAACCAACAAAGGCAGTGATGAATTTTAATTTTATTCCGCTTTTGGCTGATCAATTTGTTTTGCAGACCACTGCGAACATTCCTTTTTCTGAAGCGACCACTATTGCAAAAAAGACATTTTTAAATAAAGAATTCGACATTAGAGATTCTAAGGTAAAAATTACGGATATCAAAGTATATGGTGAAGCAAATCGAATTATGATAGAAGCTGACACGGATGGATACGTTAAAGGAACGGCTTTCATTTCGGGAATTCCTGTTTATGATGAAACGAAAAGAAAAATCGTGCTTTCAGACACAAAATTTAAGCTCAGAACATCCAATATCCTTCAGAAGTTAGCTACTTCACTTTTTAAAGGAAAAATTGTAAAAATGATCGAAGACGAATACGGAATTCCTACTTCTGATCTTGAAGTTTCATCTAAGAAAAGTATTGAGGACGCGTTTAACAAAGAATATTACAAAGGTTTGAAAATGACAGGCAAAGTTTTTAATCTGAAACCTCACCAGATTCTTTTGAACGACTCAGGAATTACAGCCGTAATTGACACTAACGCAAATTTGAGATTTACTTTGAAAGGATTTTAAAATAATTCGCTCAAACATTATCTGTCTGAAATACAGACGAAAAGCCGTATTGATGATTTTCAAAAGAAAGAAATCACCTAAAAAATTGGTTTGAATAAGAAAAAATTCTATATTTGCACCACTTAAAAATGGTACTTTGGCCGAGCGGCTAGGCAGTGGTCTGCAACACCATCTACAGCGGTTCGAATCCGCTAGGTACCTCTTAAAACTCCAATCCCGAGATTGGAGTTTTTTT
>Ga0302215_10001477_pt1 | contig 16848 bp, 15 predicted proteins | sample II_Fen_N3_1_FD_194580 | JGI IMG/M metagenome (GOLD analysis project Ga0302215, IMG submission 194580) | Peat permafrost microbial communities from Stordalen Mire near Abisko, Sweden - II_Fen_N3_1 | ecosystem: Environmental > Terrestrial > Soil > Wetlands > Permafrost | place: Sweden: Abisko...
ATATACATTTTGGCGATTCTAAAAGGGAACTCTGGACGAAAGCACAAAGCTATTTGTCATCACCAGTAAAGAAGGTTTTGTATAGTAACGCTAAACCTGAAGGTAATTTCAGTATTAGCGGGGTAAATGCTTTGTCGCAATACTCGCATTTGAATTCCGAGCAATATGAAACACAAGCAATATGGGACAAACTTTTCAATCCGTCTGGAGCTCAATACAATGAGGTGGAAGGTTTGAATAAGATCGAAATATGGAAATATCCAACCACTATGCCTTTTCTGGTGAATCATAATGTGGTCGATAAACTTTCGTTGTATTTGTCGATGAAAGATGAGCCGGATGCGCGTATTGAAAAAGAGTTAGAAATAATAATAGAAGAAATGAAATGGTAAAAGGATTAGAAAAGTTTAAAGAACATTTTTCCGGATTTGAAGACAACTACGTTATTATCGGCGGAACGGCATGTGATGTTACTTTGCAAAATACTGATATGCGTCCGCGTGCAACAGACGATATTGATATGATATTGGTTATTGAAAAAATGACTTCGGAATTTGGACAACGTTTTTGGGAATTTATTGATTTGGGTGAATACAAAACTCGTCAGCGAAAACGAGGCGATAAAGAGCCTACAACCGAGTTGTTTCGCTTTATCAACCCCAAAGAAGGCTTTCCTGTACAAATAGAATTACTATCGAGATATCCTGAGATATTAGGAGAACCAACTGGATTTCATTTAACTCCAATTCCTGTTGGAGAAGACACACCAAGTCTTTCTGCAATTCTGTTGGATGAAGAATATTATCATCATACTATTGATAGTAGTGTTATTGAAGACGGCATTTGTATTGCAAATCCGTTATCCCTTCTTTGTTTAAAAGTAAAGGCATTTTTAAATCTAACAGAAGAAAAGAAAACAAGTCCTGAAGTTCGTAAAGGTGATATCAAAAAACATAGGGATGACGTTTTCAAACTATTGGCTATGCGCATTGATCCGCTTACACCCATTGAATTATCGGATACAATGAAAGCTGAATTGATTATTTTTGTTGAAATGATGGAAGAATCTTTACCCAATGAATCATTGCGTGCTAGTTTGCAGCGTACGGATGATGATATTCGAGGATTTCTTAGTATTATGAAAGACATATTTGGAATTGAATAAAATGAAGATTCAATACGCATCCGATTTACATCTGGAATTTTCTGATAATTACAGTTATTTAAAGCAAAATCCATTGAAACCAGTAGGAGATATTCTAGTTCTTGCGGGTGATATTGGCTATTTGAACGATGACAATTATAGCAAGCATCCCTTCTGGGATTGGGCTTCGGACAATTACCTGCAAGTGATTGTTGCCGTTGGCAACCACGAGCTATATAAATATTACGATTTGGCAAAAATGCCCCACGGCTTAGTATGTTCGATTCGGGACAATGTAAAATGCTATTACGATGCAGTCGTTCGAATAGAAAATGTTGATTTTATTATTTCAACCTTATGGGCGAAAATTCCCTTAGAAGAAGCTTACTTAACTGAACATGGCATTAGTGATTTCCATCGGATTTTATACAACGACGAAACATTGACTTGGGATAATTTCAACCAAGAGCACGAGAAATGTTTCCTGTTCATTCAAAACGAAGTCTCCAAAAGTACTGCGGAACACATTGTTGTTGTAACACATCATGTCCCATCTTTTCAATTGTCATCACCCGATTTTGCCCAAAGTAAATTAAACGGAGCTTTTACAGTTGAATTGGCTTCATACATTGAAAATAGTCCAATTGAATACTGGATTTATGGGCATTCACACAGAAATATTGACAAAATTATCGGGAAAACGAAATGTATGACTAATCAGTTAGGATATGTTTCTCACAATGAACATCTTTCATTTGAATTAGAAAAAATAATTGAGTTGAAAAGTTTAAATAGAAAGTAAAACATTCTTTTCGGGTATCGCATTACAAAGAAAAAATCCCCGACAATGTCAGGGATTATAACCATTTTAGGTTTTGATAGTGGTATAGTGATAGTGAACAGAAAACTCGTAGTTGATGTTTATTCGATTTTTTTATTGTTCTGTTGGAGTGTTAATAACCACTTTCTCGTCCACAAGAATTCCATTTTCAAACTTTAGAAATATGTTTTTCTCATAAACAGATTCGTATCCTGTATTTACAAATTGTAATACTTCGCCCGATTGAATTTTTATTTTTCCGTTAACCCAATGAGCAAAAACCTCGGCCTGTCCGGGAAATAACTTATTCATTGCTGAAATGGGGTTATTATCTTCATCTGCATTTTTGCCCATTATTGAATTGGGTGATTCGATGTTCAACAGATAGATATGCTTGTTTTCAATTTTCCAGCTTGCACAATATCCCCTGTAACAGGCAGAGCTTATTCCGGAAAATAGTTTTTCATTTTTTATTGCTGTATAAATAGGGTGATAATGGTTCTGAAGCTAAAACGTGTAAGTATCCATCGTATAGTATTTTATCCCCAATTTGAGCAACCATAGCTAAAAGGTCTTATCAAAATTCATAGCAAAAATAATAAGAATTTTTCATATCTTATTTATAATTACTAAAATATTTAAAATTTAAATTATCCTCTATTCCGAAAGCTTTCCGAATGCGGTTTTTCGGGTGAGGAGGGCGTAGTTTTTTACGTTATTTTTGCTTCGTTTTTCCCCTGAAAAAATATAGTGGAGTTTGAACGAGTTTTACTATGGATGCTCTATGTTGTGAAAACTCCGAAGCGGTTAAACATGCTTCAGAATTAGCCTGACGCCAAGCCCTATTCTGGTTTCCAGTATAATGCTATTATCTTTTTGTAGGTATTTGCGTAAATTCGTGAGTATGTTATTCAACGATGCTTCTTTCAGTTTGGGTTCTTCCTGATTCCACACAACCTTAATAATCGTTTTTCTAGTAATAAAATTACCGATGTTTTTACAAAGCAGAGATAATACAGCCGATTCGTAATTGTTTAGGCTGATATTTCCATAATCGTACTTTAACGACTGTTCGTAAGGGAAAAAACTGAAATGACCAATCGTGAATGATTCTTTTTTAGTCTGTATTTCAAGCAATTTTTCGATGCGTTTCAATACTTCCATTACCTTATACGGTTTACGCACATAATCCGTATTTTCAAGACTAAAACCATTTATAAAATCATCATTTCCATCCCGTGAGGTGGTAAATAAAACAGGAGTTTTGCATATAGAACGTATTTGTTTGCTAATATCAAAACCGTCCAGCTCTTCGTTCAACATAACGTCCAAAATAATTACATCCGGTTCAAAAGTTTGCAATTCGTTTAGTACTGTTTTGCCACTCGCCAGAAAGCGAACTTTGTAATTCTGTGACTCTAATACTCCCGCAAGAGTTGTCCCCAAATTTAAATCATCTTCTACAATTAAAATCTTTTTCATATACTTATAATTGATATTTACTCACTTCGTTCCTGATATTTGTTCGCATTGCTCAATATTAGTATAGGACAAATATCACGTAGTGTAATATACAGCCTGACTATTTTGGCAACAATACCCTGAATTCACTTCCTTTTCTAACCTGACTACTCACTTCAATGCGTCCCTTATGTTTTTCCACGATAGTTTTTACATAGTTTAGCCCAATACCAAATCCATTTATTTTCATTTCTGCCGCATGTGCACGGTTGTATTTTTCGAATATATTCGGAAGTTTATCTTCAGGTATACCAAATCCATTATCTTGAATAGCTACTTGTACAAACGATTCTATCTCACTCAGGGTTATAGTAATTTCAACATCAACGCCCGAGTATTTAATAGCATTATCAATCAGGTTGGCAAAACATTGATTCAATAACTGCCTGTCGGCCTGACGGTTAAGTTCACGGTATTTCGAACTACGCGTATGGATACGGGTTTTTTCAAATCACTTTTAAAGCGGCTTTCAAGTTGTTCCAGTATTTCGCCAATGTGCACATTTGTTTTATGTAGTTGTAGTAAGCCCTCTTCAGCTTTTGCCAATGATACAATCATAGTAATCGTATCGTTGAGTTCGGCAGTAGCATTAACCAGGCAGGCTATCGTATGTTGCTGTTGTAGGGGGTCTATTTGTATGCCGGGCACGCTCATACTGTCCAGATTAAATGTCAAGCTGGCAACCGGGCGTTTTAACTCATGAGCTATATTACTCAGAAAATCATTTTTAAACGTAACCAATTGTTTTTGTCGGGCAAGAATCTTTATCAGCTGTTTGAATGCAAGTAGGCATATAATAGATAATATCAACGAAGCTAATAACATCAATCCCATACGTTTAATAATAATCCCCAAAGGATTTACTAATATCAATTGCAAAGCCTTATTGTTTACTATATCTATAGTAAGATATTTTGATGAAACTCTAAAAAATGGAGATGTAAGTTCAGATTTCGATTGCTGAATCACTTTGTCGGTCGAAGGATAAAATAGATTAACACTGTATTTAGTGTTAATCCCTCTCTCGTTAAGAACAGAACCGGTAATGCTATCTAATCTTTGTATATTAATTGGTGCTTTGCTACTTATATGAATATTAATGGCTAAATCAACCAGCCCAATAATGTTATTAGAATAATCTATTCTTTTGCTAAAATCATATTTTGTTATGGGATTTTTACTTTTTTGAGCTGTAGAATTTGGTGGCAATACAATTTCTAATTCGTTAAAAAGTTTCCGTCTTATTTCTAAGTCCTTTTTGAAAGATTCTTCAAGTATTGCATCTGATTCCCGAACCAAACCGGCACGGGTAGTTTGAAAATAATCAAAGATTAAATAAGCCTGTGTTCCCAAAATTAAGAACAGACAAATCGAAGCAATATAGGAGATTTGTTTAGAAGTTATGGACCTCATATTTCGACAAGATTTAGGTTGATGTAGAATTGAAATTTTAAATTGTTCTATTCATTCATTACAGGTTCTAACAAAATTCTAACAAGGTTCTAATATTTTATTGTAAATCCCTGTCTGCATTAGCTTTTTCATTGAATTTGTCTTAAGTTTTATATCATATAAACTTGGCATATATTGGTGTTTTATTAGGGTTTTGCGAGTTTCAACTCGCATGACCCTAATAAAATCTTTCTCGGAAAAAAGTCACGACGAGTTCATTGCCAAAAGTACTAATAATGCTTTAGATTACGGATAAAATAGAGTAAAAATACCTTTTATGTATATTTAATATAAATTTATTCACTTTTTATTAATAATTATTATATGAAATATTAGAGTCTTGTTATGAATTTGGTCGGATTTCATTATAAAAAGTTAATATTAATCGATATAATATTGCAGCATCATTAATCTCTAAAAAAAAACGAGTATGAAAAGAGTTAAAGGAAATGCTGCAAGTTTCAAACAATTGGGAGCTGTACAAATGGGAAAAGTAAAGGGTGGAGCTACTATTCAGGTAATAGGACCAGATGGTAAATCAATTACTGTTACAATTTGATGGTAAAAAAAATGTGCTATCAGAATTAAATCTTCATTTAAATCAAATCCTGCAAATGACATGTCGTTTGCAGGATTTTTTATGTCTGGGATAGATATTTGTTTTTGAAATCTCACAAACTTCTCACAAGTTTGTTAATATGTCTTTTCTGGGTGGGTTTAGGTCTGTTCTTCAGATGTGTTGACAGGCAAATATGCAGACAGTTTCAGTTCTTTTCTGTTAGAAATTTCCATTTGTACATTGTTTTTCGGTTATGAAACTAGATAATTAACAAATATATTAGAAGCTTGTGAGAATATTAATCGAATTCTGTGAGATAAAGTTTCATGTTTTTGCTATATTATTGCAGCGCAAATAATTATCCATAATGTTGGGTATAAAATGTACAGTGGTATTGATTTCCGGGAGCTCTGTTTGTTGCCCGTAAAAATTCAGCATCGATTTCAAATTTTTAAAATAGTACTGTGAATGTGATAGTGAACAAGTAGCCTTAGCATTGATTACCGGCAGTTGGTTTTAACCGCCAACTGCCGGTATTATTTAGCCTTCAGACTGAATTTCTTGAATCGCAAAAAAGCCGCGTTCTATTCTTCTCTTTTAAAATTCAAATAGCTATAAATCCGTCATCCGTAAGGTGTCTAAGGTCTGGTTCTCGAGCATTTATAGAGATTTCCCGTGAAGTCGGGCAATCTCAAAACAAGCTAAAAAGATTAGCCGGACAGTAGCGATAGCCTAAAACGAAATAAAAACATGACTCAGGGAATCGGGCAGTTTAAAAACAAATAAAAAAGATTAGCCGGACTGTAATGAAAGCCGAAAACCAAGTAAAAACATGACCTGATGAGTCAGACAATCTCAAAATAACGAAAGCAGATCACCCGAGTGGTTGGCAGAGGCTAAAGCAACAAAGGCAAATGAACCGGCAAATAAGCATAGAATAATCCGGTACATGACCAAAAAAAAATGCGAAATTGATTTATTTCGAATAATCTTGAATATAAGAACAATTACAAAGGCGTCACAAAAGCAATTCAATTCATATAAACTCTAATAGAAGCTACTTAAAATACATTATAACCAACTATTATTCATTTATTTTTTTATTATTTATGCAATTATCATTATCAAATCTCAGCACAAAAGACCTTGCGGCATTAAGTCAACGTACTATTGCCATTTCTGATGAAGCTGCCTTTGCAGTAGTGAAAGACAATCCACTGCTGGCAGCTGTAAAAATAGTGTATCAGACATACGACAGCATTTATACCAAAAAAGTATATAGCGGAAAAAGCGATTTACTGTTCGACGCTGATAGAAAAAGGGATGTTACATATTACGCCTTGAAAGATATTTTAGGCGCACATGCCCGCCTAAGCAGTTCGCCATATCAGCAGGCAGCAGCGGATATTTTTGCGGTTTTCGTAAAATACGGCCTCGATCTGACTACTTACAAGTATGCCGAGGAAACAGCGCAACTGAAAAAAATGCTCGAAGAGCTAGATAGTCCGGTAAATGTTGCCAAAATAGAATCGATGTTGCTCACACCGCTTGTACATCAGTTGAAGGACGACCAAACGGCATTCGAAAAGCTATTTAACGAGGTTGCCGGCGAAAACGCCGAACTGCGCATGATGGAATCGGCTTCATCGTACCGAAAAACCATGGAAACTGCACTTCGAAACTACTATAACGTGGTGAAGGCTATGAATACTCAACCCGGCTGGCGCGAACTCTATGCTAAGCTGGACGAAGCAGTAAAAGCTGCCAACAACAGCAAACCTACTGCTCCGAAATCAGATACAACTACCGAAACTAAATAACAAATAAACTCCCTTTCTTCCGTTGTAGGGCGGGGGGAGTTGGTTTGCTTAAGATATTATTCATTTCAAAAATTAAAAATATTATGCATAAAGTTACATTCACTTTTGTGGGACAAGACTCTGAACTCATGGCTCAAAAGTTTTATACATGGTTTGTTGATGGCGGATTAGAAGATCTAGTAGTGGATACTTTATCCGATATGGGACCGTCAAACGTTGAACTAGTCGAAATCAACAACGACTCTTTGGATCTTATTATGGGCTGTGGTTATAAACCGCAAGATTAATTACAGGAGTGTCCAATAAGTATTTTTTTGAACGCAAAAACCGCAAATAGCACAAATTTTAGCTACGCTGACCGTTGGTTCTCAAATTTCATTTTTATAAATACAAATATATCAGCAATTTATATTTTGTGTCGGTTTGCGGTTTTTGCGTTCTTTTTTTCTTTTTAGACGCCCTCTTTTAACTACAATGAAGGCTGGAACCATTCGCCGAACAGCGGGTGTAGGATTCTTTACGCTAGGGGGAATGGGGTTATTTAAATCAATCAATCATTAAAATTACAATTATGGATTATTATTACGTAAACAGAAATGCACAACCTAATGGAGATCACGAAGTGCATACAAGCAACTGCAGCTATCTGCCAACAATGGAGAACCGATTGTATTTGGGATATTTTAGCTCTTGTGCAGAAGCAGTAAGAGAAGCTAAGAAAACCTATTCTCAATCTGATGGATGTTACTATTGCTGTAGAGCGTGTCATAAGAGTTAAAGTTATTTATTGCTAATTGACGCACTCTGTTCGGCATAGCGTAATTAGTGCTGGATGTTTGGCGAATAGCTCTGCCTTAGTCAACGGTAAAAGCAAGGCTTTGCCTTGCATATTGAAATATAATATGGAAAGTAAAACTTTCCTTTTAACTGCGACGAAGGCTGGAGCCATTCGCCAAACAGTGAGTATAGAATTACTTATAGTACGGGGAACGGAGGGAGTTGGTGTTCTCTGTTCCTAATATATCCTTACTTAATAAAATGAAAGTACCGATGGCAATGCCGAGAGTATATCAGAGTGGAGCTGATTGTTATAACTATTTACAATAAATTAGATCTATATGAAATTCTCACATTTGAAATTAGAACAGATTAGGAACAATCCAGGTAACTTTAAACAGATTGTTGCAGGTAGTAGAGGAAGTTTCTCTATGAATAAAACGTGGAAATTAGCTATAAAAAAATATCATCAGGCTAATAGAGATAAGGAGCTTGCTTTTAATCATTTTGAAGAAATGTTTGATCGTAACTTCGTACTCAACAATCAAAATAGACAAAGAAGAGAATTATTATTAGAAAAACTAGAGAGATACATTTCAAATTATAATACTCTAGGTTTTGAATATTACGACTATACAAATAGAGTAACTATTGATATAAATCATGGTAATGTAATTACTGGTGAGATTTTTAGATTAGATAAAACCACAGATGGTCTTGTTGTTACATTATTTCAAAATGAAGATTCAATATGGATTAAAGAGTTAAGATATCCACTTTTACAGATATATTACAGTAACACCTTACAAATACCAACTGATAAGATAAAGGTTGGCATCTATGATTTTGCAGCAGAAAAACATGAATATAACACATTTGATGAGTTAACGTTAATTCAAGCCCAAAATGAAGTGAGAAATCTTTCAAATGAAATAAATAGAATAGTATTATAACGCCTCTGTTCGAGCTAGTGTAATTAATGCAGGATGTTTGGCGAATGGCTTTGCCTTTGTCAAAGCAAAAAAACACGGCTTTACCTTGCATATTGAAGTATTATACAAAAAGTAAACTTTCCTTTAACTGCAGGCGCAGGATTATTTACGTTAGTGGTAGTGTGGATTATATAATAATTTTTATTAGTTTAAAATTTAATATGAATATGAAAAAAAATATTGCATTAATACATTTATCTGATTTGCATTATAGGCTTAATTGGGAAGAAGATCAAGATTTAGTCCTTGAAGCATTTTTTTCTGATTTGGCAAAGCAAATTGAAGCAAATAAATCTTTAGATTTTTACTTGGCTTTTACTGGTGATATTGTAAAAGCTGGGAGTGAGATTGAGCAATATAAATCATTTGTACAAAAATTTGAAAAGAATATTAAAGTACCTAAGACAAATAGAATTTTTATTCCAGGTAATCATGATATTTCAGTTGAGTTTATACGTGAAAATGAAGTTTTACATAAGGGTATTATTACACAGAAACTTGGAGAGAAAGACTTCAATGATTTTATATCAAGTAAACCAGATGTTTTGATGAGAAAATTTGAAAACTATCTGATTTTTGAAAAAGAGTTTGCGGGTTTAGGTGTTTCCGAAAACATATTGTCGGGAAAAGGTTGGGATTTAAATAAAGATGTAAGTGTTTATTGTTTAAATACTGCTGCTTGTTCTAGTGGAGGTTTTAGTGGTATTGATGATAAAGAGAAATTGTCAATTGACACTCGAAGTCTTCAAAAATGGATTCAAAATAGTAAAGCAAAGTTTAAAATTTTATTGATGCATCACCCGATAGAATGGCTTACTGATTGGTCACAACAACAAATAAATACTTATCTCAATAAAGATATTGCATTATGTTTAACTGGACATACTCATAATCAATCAAGTTATTGTGTAGTTAATAATACATCGACGTTAGTGAAAGTTGTTGCACCACCTCTTCTCACAACTAAAAATGCAGAATTAGGCTATTCAATAATAATTATTGATGGTTTGGGAGTAAAAGAAATAAGATATCGTCAATGGACAAAGAATAAAACATTTGTAACTGGCGTTAATTTTTCAGATACAGACGATGGCAAAATAATAATAAGAAGTAACTCTACAAATATAAGTGTTAATTTTGATATTGATGCGAATAATTACATTCATAATATTTTGTCTAGTAAACTTACAGAGTCATTAAGGTCGTTTTCATCTCAACCAATTATTTGGATTGAGCCAACTTTATCAAAAGAAAGTAATTATTCTTTAAAAGCTGAAGATTATTCAAAAGATCTAGTCAGTATTAATGACATTATTGATAATCCAAGGTCTACAATGATTTTTTCTCCGCCTCAATTTGGTTTAACTTGTTTGTCTCATTATTTAATAAAGAAAGCGTGGGAGAAATCAAATTCTATTTGGTTGTATTTAGATGCAAGAGAAATTCAATGGCACTCAATTGATAAGGCTATTGAACATGAATTGAAATTAATTAATGTTCAAATAGATTCAATAACCGGTTTTGTAATTGATTCGTGGTCTAATTTAGATAAGAACTCAAATAAACTATTAAAAAAAATTAGTGATAAATACAAAGAAATTCCATTAATTGTAATGCATACAATAGATGATTCAAAATTCATGGCTGAAGCCGAGAATTTGTCGAATATTGAAAGTATAGATAGGGTCTTTGATGAGTTATATTTATTGTCATTATCAAGAAGTAATATAAGAAAAATAGTTGTTCAATATAATGAGATAAACTACATTGGAGAAGAAGATGTTATAGTGAACAAAATTGTCTCTGATTTAGATGTATTGAATTTACATAGAACACCTATCAATTGTATTACTTTACTAAAGGTCTTTGAAAGTAATTTTGATGATAGCCCTGTTAATCGAACAGAAATGTTACGGCGGGTCTTATTTTTGCTTTTCAATATGGAAGAAATACCAACTTATAAATCAAAGCCAGATTTAACCGATTGTGAATATGTTTTAGGAAGATTCTGTGAAGAAATGATTCGAAACAACAATTATTCATTTACTAGAGACTACTTCTCAAATGAGATTAATGACTTTTGTGCTGAACGGGTGATAGATTTGGAAACAGATGTTGTTTTCGATATCTTATTTCAAAATAATATTATTATTTTAAGAGAAGATAAATTCAGTTTTAGATACTCATATTGGATTTTTTATTTTGCTGCTTTAAGGATGCATCAAGATGATGTTTTTGCAATGTATATATTTGATGAAAAGAAATATGCTTCATTCCCAGAGATAATTGAATTTTATACAGGTATAGATAGAAACCGAAATGATGCGCTGAAGATATTGATTTCGGATTTGAAAGCTGCATGTAGTAAGGTGAATGAAAAGGTCGGGCTTCCAGATGGTTTGAATCCATTTAGAAGCATAAACTGGAATCCATCTCCTGAATCCATTGAGAAAATGAAGAAAGAAATCAAAGAAGATGTGCTAAAATCAAAGTTACCTGATGAAGTAAAAGATCAGTTTGCCGACAGATGTTATGATCCATCAAGACCATTCAACCAAAATATAAATCAAATTTTTCATGAGTTTTCAGTTCCAATACTTTGGCAGACCATAAAGGCTGCCTCTAAAGCATTAAGAAATAGTGGCTATGCAGAACCCGATATTAAAAGAGAGCTGTTGGGCGAGATATTACGGAGTTGGAAACAAATTTCGGATGTGATGTTATCATTGTCGCCTGTATTAGCAATTAAGGGGTTTGCTAACTTTGAAGGAGCGGGTTTTGCTCTATTAGGTGATTTTGGTGGTGATATTGAAGAACGAATTAATAATATCATTGTTGAAATACCAGCAAATGTTGTAAGATGGTTCAAAGATGATTTATATTCAAATAAAATGGGTACACTTTTATTTGATCAATTAAATAATGAAGAAGATGAAGTTCGAAAGCATGAATTAATTAGATTAATAATAATGGAAATGCCAAATAATTGGCAAGATCAAGTTCATAATTACATTTCTACTATTCCTAAAAATTCATTTTATTTATTTGATGTTTATAAGTCATTAAGGATTCAATATAGTTATGGTTTTGTGTCAAATAAGACTTTGTTAAAATTATCACACTCAATTAAAATGTGTATTGCTAAGCATGAGCTTGGAATAAAATCACCCGGAATAAAGGCAATTAATAAAATTCCAGATAGTATGTTGCCAAGTCGTAAAATAGAATTTCCAGAGACCTAATAAAAAGCTAGTTCTCCATAACCTAACGATTGATACAGGATGTTGAACGCAATGTCTTTCTTTGTACTTGTTTTAATAACTATATTCCCTCGTGATTGTATTATGTGTGGCTGATTCTTAAACATAGAACAACTACACGATGTGTCGTTTGGGACGTTCGATAGAACGTATAGTTTCAGCCAGAGCAGAAGGGGAACCTGCTCTCATCACGGCGGGGTGAAGTGTGGTTGTAAATGCAGGCATTCAGGAAAGGATTGCTGCCTTTTTTTTATGAAGTAAAGTCTATTTTTTCTCAAAAGAATTTAAGCTGAAGATACCTGATATAAGGTGTGTCTTCAGCTTTTTTTGTTCCATGTAACAAGAGATTATAGAAGATTGAGAGCTTATATTTAAAATATAACTTAAATATGAGAGACTTATGATATAAAAATGAGAAAAGAATGAATAATAGTTAAAAGTAAATAGTATAATATTGCAGTCTCAATCTTATACAAAACTTCATGAAGCTATTTCCCTTTTACCACCAACACGATGCTATGGACTGTGGTCCTTGTTGTTTGCGTATGATTGCTTCAAGTTATGGACGCGTGTTCTCGTTGGAGGGTTTACGCGAAAAGGCATTGATAACCCGTGAGGGAGTATCTCTGCTGGGTATTAGTGAAGCAGCTGAAAATATCGGGTTCCGAAGTACCGGTGTATTGGTTTCGTTTGAAGAATTAAAAACAGCCCCCTTACCTTGTATTGTGCATTGGAATCAGAAACACTTTGTGGTACTGTATGATATTAAAGAGAAACGGAGAACCGAAACAATATATATAGCTGACCCTGCAGCCGGAAAAATAACTTATACAAAAGAAGAGTTTTGCCGTTGCTGGCTCAGCACCAAAGATGCTGGGATAGATGTAGGTACTGCTTTGCTTTTAGAACCTGCACCGGGTTTTTATGAGCAGGACGATGAAAAAGTAAACCGCAAAGGATTTTTATTTCTGTTTACTTACTTAAAGCCTTACAAGAAACTGCTTGTTCAGTTGTTTTTAGGGTTGCTTTTCGGTAGTTTATTGCAGCTGATATTGCCATTTCTTACTCAGTCTATTGTCGATTTTGGTATCTCGGCTCAGAATATAGGGTATATTTATCTGGTATTGATAGCACAGTTAGTCCTTGTCTTTAGCAGTTCGGCGGTGGGCTTTATCCGTGGCTGGATTCTGTTGCACCTGGGCACACGCATCAATATAGCGCTCATTTCCGACTTTTTGATTAAGATGATGCGTTTGCCTATGGGTTACTTCGATACCAAAATGGTGGGCGATATTCTACAGCGCATCAACGACCACACCCGCATCCAGAACTACCTGACCAATTCCAGCCTGAGTATTCTTTTCTCTGTATTTAATATCGTTCTTTTCAGCATTGTTCTGTTGCTCTACAGTTTTACCATTTTTGCCATTTTCTTAGTGGGTAGTGTTTTGTATTTTTCATGGGTATGGCTATTTATGAAACATCGGGCAGAACTGGATCACAAGAGTTTTGCTCAACATTCGGCTAACCAAAGTAATGTTATACAGCTTATAACGGGTATGCAGGAAATTAAGCTCAACGGTTGTGAGCAACAAAAACGTTGGGAGTGGGAGCGTATTCAGGCAAAGTTGTTCCGTTTGCAAATAAAGGGCTTAGCATTGGCACAGTATCAGGATTCGGGAGCAGTGTTGATTAATCAGACCAAAAATATTGTTATTACTGCTTTTGTTGCCAAACTGGTTATCGATGGTCAAATGACGTTGGGTATGATGATGGCTGTACAGTATATTATCGGACAATTGAATAGTCCGGTGGATCAGTTGATCTCTTTTACCCGCGAAACGCAGGATGCCCGTCTTAGTTTGGAACGTTTGAGCGAAGTGCACGAAAAAGAAGATGAAGAAAGCATGGACCAACAGCGTATTCATGAAATACCGGTAGGAAAAAATATCGTATTGCAGCATGTTAGCTTTGGTTACGATACCACTTCCATTGGAGAGCCTGTAATAAAAGGAATTCAGTTGAATATACCGGCAGGGAAACAAACGGCTATTGTTGGTACCAGTGGTAGCGGAAAAACCACCCTGATAAAATTATTGCTTGGTTTTTATCCTCTGCAAAAGGGAAGTATCTTATTAGGAGAAAATAACCTGAAGAATTATAGTGTCCGCGAGTGGCGTAAGCAATGTGGTGTGGTGATGCAGGATGGGTTTATTTTCTCGGATACGATAGCCAGAAATATTGCTCCCGGTGCTGAGATGATTGATAAAGAGCGTTTGCTTAATGCTGTTATTACGGCCAATATCCGTGAGTTTATAGAATCGTTGCCAATGGCTTATAATACAAAAATTGGTAATGAGGGTAACGGATTAAGTCAGGGACAAAAGCAACGGATATTGATTGCTCGTGCTGTTTATAAAGATCCGGCTTTTGTGTTTTTGGACGAAGCCACTAATGCGCTGGATACAAATAACGAGCGTGTTATTATGGATAACTTGCAACATTTCTTTGAAGGGCGAACTTCGGTGGTGATTGCTCACAGGCTGAGTACTGTGAAAAATGCCGATCAGATAGTAGTGCTGGAAAAAGGGGAGATTGTGGAAATTGGGACACACAAGGAACTGACAATGAAACAAGGAGCATATTACCGATTAGTGAAAAATCAATTAGAACTTTAAATAGTTTATAGTTGAAAGTTAATAGTATAGAAAGATGGAAGTAGAAGAAATCATAGACGAAACTAACAAAAGTCTCCCCTTAGGGGAGGTTGGAGGTACTGCAATTGAACTCCGTAGCGAGGAGGTTCATGAAATACTTTCGCGACCGCCACATATGCTTATCAGGTATGGTGTTTCCATTATTTGTGGAGTAATGATGGTATTGTTTGTGGGTAGCTTTTTTTTCCGTTACCCGGATGTTGTAACAGGCAATGTGATAATTACGACTGAAAATCCTCCAGTGTGGTTGGTTGCCAAATCCACCGGGAAAATCAAGGAACTTTTTTGTGCCGACAAACAGGAGATTCATCAGGGTGATATATTAGCAGTAATCGAAAATTCTGCTTCTACGGCCGATGTACAACTCTTAAAGCGATTGCTTTCAAGCATATTAGTTAGTGACTCATGTAATTATATTCCCAGTGAATTGTTGACAAAATCCTTTGAATTGGGGTCTATTCAGCCAGGTTTCTCAGCTTTTACTAGAGCCGCAATGAACTATGGCAATTTTCTAACGCTTAATTTGACTACACAGGAGAAGATTTCCCTTCAAAAACAAATTGCCAATCGTCAGATTTATACTGCCAATCTTCAGAAACAACTTAATATGAAAAAGAGGGAACTAGCCCTATCAAAAACCGCATTTGAAAGAGATATGAAATTGCATTCAGAGAAAGTGATTTCAGCATCCGATCTGGATAATTCAGAACAAGCATATATAAATAAACAACAAGAACTTCAGCAACTTCAAACCTCTATTTCATTACAGAATGTTGAATTTTCGCAAATGAAAGAATCGGTCAATAAGTTGTCGATGCAATATTTACAAGAAAAGCACCAACTGTTTTCTGAACTAAAGTCTGCACATCACGAGCTTTTGGTAAGCATTGAAAACTGGCAACAAACTTATTTGCTGCAAGCATTACAATCTGGCGTTGTTAGTTTCAATACCTTTTGGAAGCAGAATCAATATGTGAGTGTTGGAGATAAGATTTTTGCTATAATTTCGCATAAACCAGGTCGGTTGATTGGAAAGATAAAAATATCGCCTTCCGGTTCAGGGAAAGTGTCGGTAGGCCAGAAGGTAAATATTAAAGTGGCAGGATATCCCTATCTTGAATATGGTTTTTTACAGGCTAAAGTAACTAATATTTCGCTTGTTTCTTCAAATGATTATTATGTTGTGGAAGTTGCATTTCCTAATGGGTTACATTCTACTGCAAATAAAGAACTCAGATTTACCGGAGAGTTAAGTGGCTCTGCCGAAATAATTACCGAAAACCGAAGTTTGATTGAACGAATTTCAACCCCGGTCAAATTGTTGGCGAAGAAGACTTTTGAATAAAATAATTGAGGTTTAATTAAGTAGCTAATAATTATAATTTTTTGTTGAACACCTATAGCAAAATACTCTTTGGATATGCCTGTATAGTCTATGTTTCCAAGTGGAGTTGAGAAATTCCGACTTAGTTTGATGGTCATGGAACTGACGGCATGAACACTTTTATGTATATTTTAAATCTTTATAGTGCAATGTTGAAAATTTGTGTGAACTTCGGAGCTAAATGTTGCTTAGTATTCATGTAATTTTAATGGTAATTTTAAGAATTTTAAAAAATAAAAAATATAAAAATATGAGTTTAATGAATAAACTAAGACAGCAGGGCTGACGCATTAAAAAATAACGATTAGAGTATGAAATTTTCCACTCAAGAAATTGATATAATTATTTGATATTCAACTGATTATATTTGTGCAATTCAATTAAAATTTGTATATTTGTCTA
>Ga0302215_10001481_pt1 | contig 16823 bp, 17 predicted proteins | sample II_Fen_N3_1_FD_194580 | JGI IMG/M metagenome (GOLD analysis project Ga0302215, IMG submission 194580) | Peat permafrost microbial communities from Stordalen Mire near Abisko, Sweden - II_Fen_N3_1 | ecosystem: Environmental > Terrestrial > Soil > Wetlands > Permafrost | place: Sweden: Abisko...
AGATTTTCAAATCTAAAAAAAGAGGTTACCAGAAGTGGTAGCCTCTTCTGATTTTTATGATAATATAAAATAGAAAAGAGCAAACAATGAAAAGAATTCTAGTTACAGGTGGTGCGGGGTTTATCGGAAGTAACCTCTGCGAAAGATTATTAAATGAAGGCAATGACATAATTTGCCTTGATAATTTTTTTACGGGCTCTAAAAACAATATTCGCCACTTGATTGGCAACACCCACTTCGAGCTTGTCAGCCATGACATAACAAAGGAATTTGTCGCAGAAGTTGACCAAATTTATAACCTTGCATGCCCCGCAAGTCCTGTTCATTACCAGTACAATGCAATTAAAACTATCAAAACTTCTGTTATCGGAACGATAAATATGCTTGGGCTGGCGAGACACTGTAAAGCCACTATTCTACAAGCATCTACGAGCGAAGTTTACGGCGACCCTAAAGTACATCCTCAAACAGAAGATTACTGGGGAAACGTTAATCCAATTGGGATTAGAAGCTGTTACGATGAAGGAAAACGCTGCGCAGAAACCCTAATGATGGATTACCATCGCCAACACAACGTTGACACAAGAATTATAAGAATTTTTAACACCTACGGGCCTAACATGGCAAAAGACGACGGGCGAGTAGTTTCCAACTTTATCGTTCAGGCACTGAACAACGAAGATATTACCATTTACGGCAACGGGCTTCAGACCCGCTCGTTCTGCTACGTCGATGACTTGATTGACGGAATGATTAGAATGATGAACAACCCTCAAAATTTTATCGGCCCTGTGAATTTGGGGAACCCCAGCGAGAGAACAATTCTCGATTTTGCGAAAATGATTATCGAAATGACGAATTCAAATTCAAAAATCATTTACAACGATTTGCCGAGTGACGACCCTCTTCAACGTAAGCCTGATTTGACCGTCGCTAAAAAAGAACTAAACTGGCAACCGACCACGGACATAAAAGAGGGTTTACAAAAAACCATCAAGTATTTTGAAGTTCTGTTGGGTAAATAAACTATTTTAGGCAGAAGTTAATTTGACTTTGTCATATTTAAGCACAAATCCTCAAACGCCAAGAGTGGCGTAATGTGTTTGCCTATCTCGTTTTTTGCAAGTTCAACTGATTTTACATCCGCCAAAACCTTGTATTTTAAATCGTCGTTTTCGATATTTGACTTAAGCAGAGAAAGTAAGAAGTTTTGGATTTGAGTTAAAACTTTTTCACTGCCGTGCTCTTTTGAAAGCGTGAATAAACTTTGTGCCAAATCTAGCGATTCTTTACGCTCAATTTGTGGGTAATCCTCTAAAAAGGTTTCTATTACTGAAAAATCGGAAGTCCCTGTATCGTAAGACGGAACGAAAAAACTTTGCGAACGCGAAATTATTGTTTCGATAAGGTCGTTTTTGTCTCTGGTTAAAAAGAAAAACGTCGTGTTTGCAGGCGGCTCTTCTATACTTTTCAATAGGGCGTTTATCGCGGCTTCTTGAAGATTAAACATATTTAACCCAGCCGGAGTCCAAACCCCTTCTTTAATTTCGGCATCACAGAAGATAAATACCCTGTGATAGTCTGAGGTGTTTAACAAAGAATTTTTAATCATCCGCGACTGCGCAATCGAGATTACGTTTTTTGTCTCATCATCAGAAGGCTTTGAATCAATTTTGGAAACAGTTAAAACAGCAGGGTGTTGACGTTCGTTCACCCAATTGCAATTTATACAATGACAATCTTCTTTTTGAGATTCTTTGCAGTTTAAAAGCCTTGCAATTTCAGTAGCGAGCTTATACTGGGCCTGAATATCCTGCCCGTAAAACAATATACTGTGCGCGATTGAACGATCAGGATTTTTGAAACCCATCTCAAAATAGTCGGTTAAAAACTGGTATTTTTCTTTTAAATCTTTATCAAACATACTTAAATTTTTGCATAAAAGAGCCCACGGTACAAGTATAGAAAATTTGTTTTTTCTTGCTTGTGCCGTGGGCGACCTTACAAAAGTGAGAAAAGCTAAATCGGCACGAGGAGGGCCGTTTTGCTTTTCCTTCCCTTCTATTTTGATAATCAATCAAAATAGTGGGATCCCTACTAGACGTCATGAGGCTAATGCAAAAGCGCACAAACTCGTAAAAACAAGTCCGCGCGCTTTGTACTTTTCGCTATTCATATTCCTTCGGGGTTAAATCATTTTTTCTGTTTCTTCAATTTGCTTCAGCGTACCGTCAAAGAGTTCTTTGAACCATACAACGAATAAGTTTATTTCTTCTTTGAAACTGTAGGCACCTGGCCAAGAATAACTTTCGTACATCACACATACTCCTTTACAAATAAATTTCTATACTAACTTCTCGTAACTATGATTACGGAATTTTCCAAAAATACTTTAGTATTTTAAGGAATATGTAAACTTATATTGCAAAAATTATTCAGGCAAAAGAACTGAAATGCTTGCGTTGTTTATGTTTAAGTACTTTTTAGCTGTCTCTTGCAAGTATTCAACTGAAATGTCTTCTAAGACTTTCAAATACTCTTCAACGAGTGACAAATCGCTGCATACTGTCATATAATAGCCGATTGTTTCGCCGATTTCAGAAACAGTTTCAGCGTTGGCTGCGAATTGGGATTTAATTTTTTTCTTCGCTTTCAAAAACTCGTTTTCCAAAACCAAACTTGTTTGAAGGTTTTCGAGTTCTTTTTTGATAAGTTCAAGTGCCATGTCTTTCTTTTCAGGTTTGAAGTTGGCTTGGATAAAGAAATTATCCCCTTCTCTGAATTGGTAATGCTCAGCATTGACCATATTAAAAATAGGTTCCGGTTGTTTTTCTATCAAATTTTGGTGCAATCTTGAACTGGTGCCGTCACCCAAAATGATAGAAAGCATTTCCAGTGCGGTTGAATTTTTCAAATCAGAAGCCAAAGGCCCCAAATAACCGAACATCATAAACGCTGAGTTCAGTTGGGCGGTTTGTTCTTTATAATTTGTTTCTTGAATCGGTTTGTCGATTTCGTTTACGATATTTTTGCCGGTTCTTTCGCCCCAGCTGGTTTCGAATTCAGCCATGACTTTTTCAAGCACGACTTGGTTGTCAAAATCGCCAACGATAATTGTCGTAATGTTTTCAGGCGTATAGAAACTTCTGTAATATTCTTTTATTTCGCTTTGCGAAACTTGCGAAATAATTTCAGGCGTTCCGATTACATCTCTTTTATAAGGGTGATTTGTGTACATGCCTTTGTTACAAGCATTGTAAACCTTTGTCCACGGCTGGTCTTGACGCATACGAATTTCTTCGATTACCACGTGACGCTCACGTTTGTTTTTGAATTCTTTGTCGTTTAAGTCAAACGGCACCCCGACTTCGTGTTCGGGGATAAGCGGGTCTAAAATCATATCCGCGTGAAGCTCGATTGCCTGATAAAAATCTTTGTTGTTTTCGCCCTTTGGAAGCGTTACATAATAGAAAGTGTAGTCTTTCCAAGTAGCGGCGTTTACAATGGCACCCTTAGCCTCGAGAATGCGGTCAAAATCGCCTGCTTTATACTTTGTAGTCCCTTTAAACATCAAATGTTCAAGGAAGTGGGAAATTCCGTTGTTTTTGTCATCTTCGTTTATTGAGCCTGTTTTGACCCAAGAAGAAACGTTGACAAGCCCGCCCTCTTTGTGCGCAAGCACAATGGTGTGACCATTTTCTAATTTATACACTTCGACGTCTTTTGTCAAAAACGGATATTTAACTAATGTTTTGTTCATTTCCATTCCTTGATTATACATGAAATAAAAGAATGGGCAAAATTTTAATTAAAACTTTGCCCATTCAAATTATCAAATTGGTTTTTTGCTTATGCTCTAACCATCTCTCTTTTTTCGTTTCTGCTTGCGATTTCAACCAAGCTTCTTGCAACTGCCATCATAGCAATTGAAGAATCAAGTTTGTTGATGCAAGAGCCAACGCCGATTGCGCTAGCACCAGCTGCAAATGCCATAGCAGCAGTTGTTGAAGTGATTCCTGAAGCTGTCATTACAGGGATTTCAACGTTTCTAGCAATTTCAATTGTGTTAGCAATTGAAACTTGAGCTGTTTCCAACAATCCTCTAGCACCTTCGCTTTGAACGTTAGCGATAGCCGCGCCTTCAGTTTGGATTAAATCGATTCCGATTGATTCCAAGCTTCTTGCAAGGTCGATTTGTTCAGCAACTGAAATGTGCCCAGGAACAGTTACACAAACAAAAATATCTTCTTTGTCAACCAAAGACATTGTTCTTTTAGCAAGTTCTAAAACTTCATCAGCACCCATTACGATACCTTTTTTGTATAAAGCGTCAAAGTTACCCAATTCTATAGCATCAGCACCCATTCTAGCCGCTTGAGCAAGCTCTTCAGGGATAATTGAAGATACGAATATAGGAAGCTCTGTCAATTGTCTTGCCGCGTTTAAGATTTCTTCGCTTGCGCAAATATCAATCGCGCTTGCGCCCGCTTGGTTAGCCGCAGATACGACTTTTCTAACGTTTTCGATATCAAAGTTATCAATACCCGCAATAATTTTTACCGCTCTTTTTTCGTTTAAATGTTGTTTAAATAAATCAATTCTGTTCATAATATCTCCTTTCGCATAATACTTATCTTTTTTTTACATTGTAGCATTAAAATTTTAATCATGCCAATAATTAATCTTTTATTTTTTGCCCGCAGATAGTGAAAATCACAAAAATAGGGGAAACTGCATCATAAGGGAAGAGGTGTAATATGAATAATTTTATAAACAAAACGGTTGCAATATTGGTGATGGTATTTGCCTTCGTACAAACTCCAGTTTGTCAGGCACAACATTACGATCAAGACGAAATGATTAACATTAATGTTTACGAAAAAATAACTCCATCGATTGTAGCAATTGACGCACAGCTTGAAGAAGGTGTTTCCAGCGGAACCGGCTGTATTATTGGCTCTGACGGGGTTATCTTGACAAGTTCACATGTAATTGACGATGCCAAAGACATCGATGTAACGACCTCATCAGGCAAGGTCTACAAAGCAACTGTACTCTCTATTTTGGGTAAAAATAATGATTTAGCCTTGATAAAAATCGACCCTAAAGAAACATTAAAAGTAATCAAACTAGGAAACTCCGATGACGTAAAAGTAGGTCAAAAAGTTCTCGCCATAGGCAACCCATTTGGATTTAACGGAACATTGACCGAGGGCATAGTTTCAAGAATTGACTACACTAAAAACAAAATTCAGACAGACGCTGCGATTAATCCGGGCAACTCTGGCGGTCCTTTGGTGAATTCAACGGGTGAAGTCATAGGAATAAGCCAGTCGATTTACAACCCCGACAACAACAAATCAAACATCGGTATCGGGTTCGCAATTCCAGTGAGTTCTGTTAAGGAATTTATAGACCTTGCAAAAATTGCAAAAAAGATTTAATATGGAGTAGCTCAATGAAATTATAAGATTGAGCCGTTACTTAAACTAGGAGAAAGTCGATGTACGAAGACCAAAAACTCACTTGTGAAGGGTGCGGATGCGAATTTGTGTTTACAGCAGGTGAACAAGAATTTTACGCAGAAAAAGGGCTCACGAACATCCCAAAAAGATGCCCTGAGTGTAGAAAAGCGCGAAAACAGGAAAAACGGAAAAAACTTTACGATACAGTATGTTCAAAATGTGCTGTTGCGACTAAAGTTCCTTTTAAACCAATTGAAGGCAAGGAAGTCTTCTGCAAAGATTGTTTTAAAAAGCCTGAATAAGGATTGATTGAATAATGCAAAAAGGGCAAATCTCTCTGAGATTTGCCCTTTTATTAACCTTATATTTTACTTTGAAAGTAATTCTCTTGAATCAGAAGAAGTTGAAATAGCGCAAGCTTTTTCATACGCATTCGGATCACCTTCAGCTTCAAGCTTAGCAAGAGCCAAGTTGAAAAGCTTATCTGAACGCTCGATAGCCTCAGGATGAGCCATACCGAATTTTATATCTTCTTTTGCGTTATCAGCTTTGCTCACAATAACTTGTGAACGACCTAAAACTTCACCTGATGGGTTTGAGAAGTCTTTAATCTCTTTTTCCGATTCAGCCGCATTAAGTACCGGTCCTGTTTTTTCCATGGGAAGCGCACTGCCTTGGGCAGCACTAGGCTTAACCTCTTGTTTTTGAACTTTTCCAATTTCCATGTTGTTTTTGATTTCTCTCATAATGTTTACCTGTTTTCTCTTAATCTCGTCTTTATAATAATGTTATAAAACATGCTCAGAATTTTTTTTGCTAGTTTATTAAGAAATTATATAATCTTTTTTTCTAAATTCATATAGCAAATCTTGAAAAACCAGTCATACAGTGTATTTATCATGCTTTGAGGGATATATATAACAGCTTAACAAAACTTATTGTTCGAGTGCTTCTTTTCCAGTAGGGCAAATGCCGGTTTGCTTACAAGTATTATTAGCAGTAGTTGTAGAAGTGCTAGATGTTGTTGTCGTTTTGACTGCATAAGTCTTTGTTGCCTCGCCAATTTCGTTTACTGATGTTGCGGCAACAGCCTTGTGCGATTCTTTTGTTGTTGTCGCAGCCACAGCATCTGCCTCATCAAGTAAAGCTGAAAACTTTGACACGAACAATTTCTCCGCACTCGTCCAAGTACTTTCATCCTTTTGCATAATTATACCAATTCTATCAACTAAAGACAGCAAAATATCTTGATCGCTGTCATCTGTAGAAATAGTGGAGCCGGCTTGATTGGCGGAAGTAACTACATCTAAATTACTTGCAAGCGTATTTCCTGTAAGGTTTGTCACTGATTGAACAAACACATCGTGAGATCTACCTGGCGCAGATGCTTTACCGGTGGTGTCAGGCAAAGTATTCAGTATAGATGTATCTTTCTGCGTCTGTGTTACTGTGACACCAGACAAATTTACAAGCTTGATTTTTTGGTTGTTATAAATCGTATAAGTTGCGACTGTAACTACGGCAACAATGGCCGCTAACAGACCAATTTCTGCAAGACTTTGCGCTTTTCTTAACATATTTTCTCCTTAATCAATAAACCTTATAAAAAGTATAATACCATTTTTTGGGGGGTTTGTAACGTAATAGGCATAAACTTTATTAACTTATGTAAAATTCGCATTCAAAAAAGCAATTTTTTTTGAAAAATAAGCTTATTATATATGTAGAAGATTTGGATTTTTGGTGTCCTAAAAAGGAGTTTGGTATGTATAGCCCTGAGTTTATGAGATTTTTAATCAATTATCAGAAACCTGAATATAATGAAAACGTACATAAAGTGGTCAAGCATTTTAGATTTAGCTTCAAAGACAGAGTTTTGGCTTCGGTATTGCTGCTTAGCAAAAAATAATTGTTAACAAAGGTTAATCAAATACGTTCTTCAATCCCCGCAAATAACTAGTGTTTGCGGGGGATTTGTCGTATAAATACACCGAATAAAGTATAGATTTGAGTTCTTAGCCCTTGTATAGTAGAATAATAGTGGGGAATACATAATTTTATGTCCTCTATTTTAGAGATAATTGTGTATAAGTTTGGGGTTAGGAATTCATGCGTAGCAATAAGAATAGAACAAAAATAATTTTGGCAGCCATAGTTGCGATTTTGGCGTCTGTCATTTCTTACTCCGCGTTCAACAATATGAGTGGACAACTAACCGAACAACAAAAAATGATCGAACTTATGCAGAAATTGAAGACTGAAAACACTAAAAGCACCTACGCTTATGCCGTTGCGACTTCTGATTTAAAAGCCGGAGAAATAGTTTCAGACGAGGACGTTGATTTCAAACAATTTGAAATTATAAACACAAACGCATTTGAAAACCGCTCGGACGTGGTTAATAAAATCCTATTAAAAGACATCACAAACGGCGCAGAATTTACAAGTGATCATATTGCAAAAATTTCGAATGACGACATGACGCTAAAAGACGGATATAGAGCGTTAACCCTACCTGCTAGCAAGTTTGAAGGGCGCTCGAATAAAATGACTCCCGGAAGCACCATTGATATTTATTCATCAACAGAAGGAAACAATTGGGTGATGGAGAAGGTCAAGATAATCTCAACCGAAGGAGCAAAAATGCCTGGAGCTACTGTCGGGCTTGAAGATGCGACCACAGTAACGTTTGAAGTCCCAGCTGACAGCATTTCTGATTTCATCTCAAACGCTGCAAAAGGAAACTTGATTTTAGTTGCGAGAAACGCTAACGACAAGAAAATTTATCACAAGCAATCCAAGGCTAATTATGGCTCAGGCTCAATGTCTTCGCTGCCGAATCTGCCTTCATCCGTACCTATAAGCAACTTGGGAGGAAGTAATCTATCAGGGCTGCCTATGCCGATTCAGCCCGTGTCTCAAGGTGATTCAGTAGAACTCATTGAGGCAAATGTTAAGTCAAAAGTAACTTTTGATTAGAGAATTAAGGGAGCCTAAATTGAAAAAAAGCATCATACTTTTAATAATATTATTTTTACTATCTTTGATAACCTCAAACTTGGTAAAAGCTGCCGAGTTATCTTCAAGCTCCCCTTCAGGCTCAAATTACGCGAATCAACCTATCCCTCAACAACTCGGGCTTAGAGGCTCTGCACCCACTAAAGCGGTAAAAATAAACCCTTATCAAGACAACAACGAAAAACTATACGCAGTTGTAGGCAAAACGCAACTTATAAAATTTGACGAACCTGTAAAAAGAATTTCTATCACTGACCCTGCATTAGCTGATTTGGTTTTACTTTCGCCTAAGGAATTGCTTTTAAACGGCAAAAAAGCGGGCAGAACGAGCCTCGTTTTTTGGGGTGCATCTGAAAAACCTGTTTTCTTTAACATGGTAGTTCAACAAGACACCGACGCATTTATCCAAGCGGTAGACCAAATCGCACCTAACGAAAAAATCAAATACTCAATGACCGACGACGGAGTCATTATGTCCGGACACATTTCGTCTACGACAGTTAAAAAGAACATTAACGATGTAATAAAAGCTTACAATATGAAGATTCTTGATTTGACAGAAAGCCCTACAAAACAGGTCTTACTTGAAGTTAAAATAACCGAGGCATCAAGAAACTTTACCAAAACCTTGAACTCTCAGTTCGGGCTTGGTCAAAATGCGTCAGGTCATTCTGGCATCGGCATCGGCGGGCTGACTGACGGTGGCGGAAGTATGGCATTTAACGGTACGACCAGCAACTATATATTTTCATCACCTTCTGCTAACATAGCATGGTCTTTGACGGCTGCAGAAACAAAAGGTTTGATTAAAATTTTGGCAGAGCCTAAACTTTTGGCTTTGGATGGACAATCAGGGAGCTTCAACGTAGGACAAGAAATCCCTTACCCATCAGCGATGGGATTATCTAATATTCCATCATATTCATTTAAAAACACTGGGGTTATCTTGAACTACACACCAACAATTTTGGAAAAATCCAATAGGGTTGTATTAAAATTATCACCAGAAGTTTCTGAAGTTGATGATTCCTATACCCCGTCAGGAATTGGAGCACCACCCGCTTTCAAAACAAGAAAAGTTGACACTACGGTAGAATTAGCAGACGGCGAAACTCTTATTATTGCGGGACTACTTAAGCATACAACATCCAAACAAGACACAAGAGTTCCAGGGATTGGTGATATACCGGGGCTAGGGTTTTTATTCTCAAACATTACCAGAAAAAAAGACGACACCGAATTGGTTATTTTTATAACGCCTAGAATAATAGAAGCAAATGAAGACAAAAGCAGGATGGAACTATGATAAACCAAATCCAGACAGTAATAATAGACACCGAAGCACAATCGATTGAATTACTAAAATTATACCTAAAAGACCTTGAAGAATTTAACCTCTGCGGAGAATACGTAGACATAGTATCTGGGTATAACGCAATTTTAGAATCCAGACCGTCAATTGTCATAATCGATATTTCTAAAAAAACAGAGCTCGCACTCGACATAATAAACAAAATTTCTCACAACCACAAAACCTGCAAAATTGTTATTACGTCTTCTGATTATTCAACCGATTTGATTATAAAAGCGATGAGAGCGGGAGCGAGAGAATTCTTACCGAAACCAGTAATCAAGGAAGATTTTGTAAATTCGCTAAACAAATTAAAAGAACAAATAAGCGGGTTCCACTCAGAAAACAAAAAATGCAGAGTCATCACGACCTTTTCAAACAAGGGCGGAATAGGAAAAACTGCCATCGCAACCAATTTGGCACTCGAACTTGCCAACATGACGAAAGAAAAAGTTGCGCTGATTGATTTAAACCTTCAACTCGGAGATATCACAACTTTCTTGGACATAAATCCTTCGTTTGATATTTCTTACGTCATTCAGAATTTATCAAGAATTGATGAGACATTTTTGCTCAGCACCATGGAAAAATACAAAGAAACAAGCCTCTACGTGCTTGCTGACCCGCCATATTTAGAGCAAGCCGAGGATATAACAGCAGAACAAATTTCGACGCTGTTTGAAGTCCTAAAACAAACATTCTCATACATTGTGGTAGACACGGGAACAGTGTTTGACGGAAAAACAATCACCGCGCTCGACAATTCGGATTTGATTTTACTCATAACAATTGTCAACCTTCCTGCGATAAGAAACTGCCAAAGATGTTTGGATTTGTTTGAAAGACTTGGATATGAGAAAGAAAAGACAAAAATCGTACTCAACCGTTACATGGAAAACGACGAAATAAAAGTGGAAGACGTAGAAGATGTTTTGGGTCAAAAAGTTTACTGGAAAGTGCCTAACAACTACTTCACGATTATGTCCTCAATCAACAAAGGAATTCCTGTGGGAGTGGTTAACGCAGAATCAAACATCTCGCAAAGTTACAGAGAACTGGCGGCGATGCTTTCTGATAATATCTACAAACAGGATTTCGGCAAAAAAATCCAAAGAAAATCGATATTCAATTTCACAAATTTGTTCAAATAAGGAGTTAAAGTGTCTCTAAGAGATAGATTAAATGCAAGAAACGTAATAACAACAAGTCACACAGCGATAACAGAAAATGTCCCTGTGCTTTCTGATACAACCGCAAGCAGCGATTTTTTGAATTTGAAAGAACAACTCCAAACCCTTTTGGTTGAGAAAGTCAATTCGACTCCGACTTGGGTAAATTATGACGACAACCAACAAAAAGATTTAATCAGGCAGTTTGTAGAAAGCCAGCTTTTAAGTGCGTTTAAAACGGTTCCGCTGAATAAAAACGAAAAAGACAGAATGATAAAAGAAATTATCCAAGAAGCCAAAGGGTATGGACCGCTTGACCCGCTTTTGGAAGACCCTACGATTTCTGATATTTTGGTTAATGGGGCTAAAAACATTTACGTTGAAAAAAACGGCAAGCTCTACAAAACAGCAGTGACGTTCAAAGACAACCAGCATTTGAGAAACATAATCGAACGTATCGTTTCAAAAGTCGGAAGAAGAATCGACGAAAAATCGCCGATGGTCGATGCCAGATTAACAGACGGCTCCCGTGTAAACGCTATTATTCCGCCTTTGGCACTTGACGGACCTACTTTATCTATAAGAAAATTCAAACGCGACGCGGGAAGCCTAGAAAGCCTTTTGAAGTGGAATTCACTGTCAAAAGAAATGGCAGAAGTCCTTTCTACCGCAGTCAAAGCGAAATTAAACATAGTAATAAGCGGCGGAACCGGTGCAGGTAAAACGACTTTACTAAACAGTTTGTCCTCGCAGGTCCCAGATGACGAGAGAATTATAACAATAGAAGACTCAGCCGAACTGGCACTGCAACAAGAACACATCGTGAGGCTCGAAACGAGACCCGCAAACATCGAAGGTGTCGGACAAATAGCAGCGAGAGACTTAGTCATAAACGCATTGAGAATGAGACCAGACAGAATTATCATCGGAGAGTGCCGTGGCGCGGAAACCCTTGATATGCTTCAAGCTATGAACACAGGCCACGACGGTTCACTGACGACTTTACACTCAAACTCAGCCAGAGACGCCCTTTCAAGACTCGAAACCATGGTAATGTATTCTGGAATAGATTTACCAGAAAAAAATATTAAGACCCAAATTGCTTCAGCTATAAATATAATAGTTCAAGTCAGCAGGCTTCAAGACGGTTCAAGAAAAGTAACTTCGGTTTGTGAAATCACCGGGATGGAAGGAAACGTTATTTCGATGCAGGAAATATTTGCGTTTGAACAAACAGGGTATGAAAATTCAAAAGTGCAGGGTCACCACGTTTCAACAGGGCTCAGACCTAAGTTCACCGACAAACTTAAAGAGCGAAACCTTTCTGTTCCTTTGGAATATTTCAACAAGGAACGCAAACACACCTACCTCGGTGCAACGACACAACCTGTAACAGCAGAACAAAAAACGGCAATCAAAAGCAGACTTATGCAAAGCAATAACAACATTTTTAATCAAAGGTTACAAAAATGATTTATCTGATTTTGAGTTTAGCTATCGGAGCAAGTGCTGCAACCCTTGTTTGGGCAATTTTTGTTATGGAAAAAGACTTGAGCCCCAACGTGCTCAGACGGCTAGACAGAATTAAAAGAAAATCAAACATAAACGAATCATCCGAAACCGCAGACGAATTCGATTTGAGCAGACAAAATATCGAGTATAAATTCCAAAAAATGGGACGTCTTTTAAAAGAATTCGCGATTGCGCAGAAAATTAAAGACCTGATTACGCTTGCAGATTCGAGCTGGTATGTGGATACTTTTATTTTCTTCAGCTTTTTATGCGCATTTCCCTGCCTGCTTTTTTTGGCAACCCCGTTTAAATTAATGGCTTTGTTCTCGCTGGCAACTTTTTTCATCCCGACAATATATTTAAATTATCTTGTCGATAAAAGGTTTTTGGATTTCTCAAAACAGTTCCCTGATGCGCTGAATTTAATGTCGAGTTCGCTTCGCGCGGGACACCCTTTGTTTGCAGCTATTGATGTTGTAACAGGAGAGATGCCGAAACCTGTTTGTGACGTTTTTCACACTGTACAAAAAGATTTATCCCTCGGGATTGACACAAAAGAAGCTTTTTACAGCATGACAAAAATTATGCCAAAAAGTATTGATTTGAGGTTTTTCATAACTGCCGTTCTCATCCAAAAAGAAGTGGGCGGAAACCTTGCGGAACTTTTGGATAACCTTTCAGGCACCATCCGAGAACGATTTAAATTGATGGGGCAATTGAGGGTTCAGACAGCTCAAACAAGGCTTTCTGGAATTGTTTTAGGCATCGTTCCGATAGCAATTTTATTGGGAGTGTTCTTCATGAATCCAGAATACATAAAGCCGTTGTTTGACACAAAAGACGGTCAAGTAGCACTTGCGACCGCTATCGGTTTAATTATTGCAGGATTTGTCTCAGTCAAGCAAATTAGTAACATCGAAATGTAGGAGAAAAGTTATTTTATTATACTCGCTATTAATTGGAATTCTTATTTTTGCATTTGTGCTCATTATAACCTATGAGCCGACTTCGCTGTTGCAAAAAAGATTTACTAAAACTACCAGCAAGAAAGATAATTTGGGCTCCAATTTGATGGAAAACTTGCAGCAAATGTTGGCACCGCTTTCTAAGAAAAACGCCCAAAGTTCTGACTATATAACAAAAAGCAAAAAACTGTTATTACAAGCTGGTTACGCATCCACAGAAGAAGATGTTATAAAATACGATACCAGAAAACTTGTATCCACTTTTATTGTGGCTATTTTTTGTGCTGCACTGCTGTTTATGTCTTTCTCTCTGAGCACGATGACAATTGCGATTTTGATGTTGTACGTCGTTTACAAATTGCCTGATATGAAACTGAAAAGAGAAATTAAACGCAGACAGGCTGAATTTATGAAATACTTACCGGATGCGGTGGACCTGCTTACAATATGCGTGCAAGCTGGTTTGGGACTGGATGCTTCGTTTGAGAAGGTTGCAGATGAATTCAAGCTGACTTCTAAAACTGTTTCAGACGAATTCATCAGACTTAACAAAGATATTTTATCGGGTTTAAACCGCGAAGACGCTTACAAAAACTTGATTTTGAGAAATGAAAATCAGGATTTGCAGTCATTTGTTGCGTTGTTGATCCAAACAGACAGGCTTGGAACGAGCATAACTCAGTCACTGGGTGCCTTTTGCGATACGATGAGAACCCGAAAAAGACAAAGAATAGAAGAATTGGCACAGATGGCGAGCACAAAAATGACCATTCCTATGGTGCTATTTATGCTTCCTGCTATCTTTATTATAATAATGTACCCCGCTATTCAAAAAATAACTGCGACTTTGGGACACTAGAAATAGCCCAGCTAGCCTTTGTCCTAAGCGAATAGAGCCAAAATCACAGAGCCGACGAATGTTAACATTTGTAACTTTTGTATATAAATAGGATATAAAAAGTCAATAAATTCTGAGTTTCTCCCTTTATATATATATCAGAGAGAAAACAAAGAGGACAAAGAGATGGCAACACTATTATACAGTCAATCAATAGTAGATAAATATAAAGAAGTTTCAGAAGTTATTAGCTCAGTTGAAACCGGCAAAAAGGACGTCAGAAAAAAAACGATGAAAGAAATGATGCAAGAATCGTTCTTCCACGGAGCCGGCTGGATGGGATATAATTTCATTGCATAGAATTAATTTGGAATGGGACAATTTTATTAAGTATTTAGGGTTTTCAAGCGGACAATGTCCGCTTTTTTTTGCCTTCTTTTCTGAGGATCCATCCTCCAAGCGTTCTGCTTGGAGGAATCCCAGAAAATGGCGGCACGGCTTAGCTATAATTTATGATGCTTTAGCCTGAGTTGTAAATAGTGACTCATTCGCTATTGTAATTAAATCAATATGCGCCAAGTGCAACGGAGTCCTAAGGTTATGAACTGCAAATAATCCAAGACGCGGATTTTTGCAAGAGTGAGCGATAGCGAAACTCGTCCTAGCTGGGGAAACCACGCTTTTCCCAGCTGCAAATAATCCAAGACAGCCTTCTTTTGCGCTGTCGGGCAGGTATGCCCGACCTACTTTGCGAACCTCTTAATAGTCTAAACTACTTCCCCCCGACAGCCTTATAAAGACTGATTTGGTCGATGTAGCAATCTGTTTTGCTTGCAGCTAGCATTTTATCAAGCACTAATAGGCTTTCTTTTTGCTGAAGCAGGTCTAAGCCTGACATAACACCTTGGTTATAACGCATTTGCATGTATTTAAAATCTGATTTTTGCATGTCGTATGATTTCAGATTCTTTTTATATTTTTCGTTATCGAGTTTGAGGTTACTCAAAGCGTCGTTGACTTCCTGGATTGCAACCAAGTTTGTTTTGTAATAGTTTTGCAGAACTTGCTCATATTTGTTTTTGTTCAATCTCAAATTAGCCGTTTTAGCCCCGCCTGTGAATATAGGAAGCATAGCAGAACCAACCAATGCAGAAAGTGCGTTTGTCCAATTCATAGCACCGCCAGAAGCGGCTGCACTAAAGAATACAAGGCCGAGGATATCTATTTTAGGCAAGAACTCTTTTTTAGCCACTTTGACATCAATCCCTGCTTTTTCCACCATCTTTTCAGCAGCCAAATAATCAGGACGCTGAGTGATTACGTCAGAAGAAATTTCTTCAGGAATCGGCTTTTGATAGACCATTTCGTCGTAAGGAATTCTTTTCAGTTCATCAACGTTATTTGGGTTTTCGCCTGTTAGAACCGCTAGCGAGTTCAACATGACTTCTCTCGCCTTTTTTAGGTCGATTAAATCCGCAGTAGCCATAACGTAGGCTTTGTCCGCTCTGACTAAATCAGCAGTAGAAGTTATTCCCTGTTCATTTCTTTGTTTCATCAGGGTATAAATCTGTTTTCTGTCTTTAATAATTTCGTTTTGAATATCAATCAGTTTGTCTAATTTTACTATATTAAAGTAAGTCGCACCAACAGCGGAAGCAACGGAGATATAAGCCGATCTTTCATTTATTTTTGAAACTTCGAGAAGTTTTTTGACTGATTTTGTTTTGTCATGGTTTTTCAAGAAAATGTCAGCTTCATAACTCATCATAACAGGGAAACCAAAAGACCCGTAAGAATCTGTTGTCCCTTGCATTTTAGACAACATGGGTGCGGCTCCGATAGAGGCACTCGGAAGTTCTTTTGAAAACTGCAATTTTACGTTTTGTTTTGATTCTTCAACTTTCAACGTTGCAATTTTAAGGTCTTGGTTATTGTTAATCGCTTTTACAATATAACCTTCTAAAAGCTCGTCGTTATAATTTTTCCACCAGTCCAAATTTACATTCTCAAATTTGTATTCGCTCACTTGAGATTTAATAACTTTTTTATCATGGAAGGCACAAACAGGCATGGTGTTTAATCCAAAAATACTCAGTGCTAGTGCCGCGGCTATTATCTTTTTCACGTTTTCCTCTTTCCTTTTTCTTTTGTTTTGCAACCCCTTGCATTTTTAATATTCCTATGCTAACATAATAATGTTGTAATTGCAACATGTAATTATCACATCATGTTGGAACGATAGCAAAAGCAGTATGCAATAACATTATAACTTATAAGGAAGAATGATGAAAGAAATGGAAACATGTCATTATACTGATAGTTTAATTTATTCAATGGAACAAACCGTTGTTTACTTTAAAATCAAAGGGGCTCAACTTGTAAGTGCTCTTGATATTGGAGTTACAATAGACCAATTTGCGGCACTTGACGCAATTTATTGCAACAATGATATTTGCCAGAGAGATTTATCAAAACTGCTTTTAAAAGACCGCTCAAATACCGGTA
>Ga0302215_10001484_pt1 | contig 16805 bp, 15 predicted proteins | sample II_Fen_N3_1_FD_194580 | JGI IMG/M metagenome (GOLD analysis project Ga0302215, IMG submission 194580) | Peat permafrost microbial communities from Stordalen Mire near Abisko, Sweden - II_Fen_N3_1 | ecosystem: Environmental > Terrestrial > Soil > Wetlands > Permafrost | place: Sweden: Abisko...
ATAACATTTCTATTATAAAGGGGCTTGGAAATTGAAAATATTAGCGTTTGATACTTGTTTAGACAAAATGTACGTCGCACTTGCTGACGGCGATAAAATTTTGGATTCAAAAAATATTGGGACAACAAAAGAGCACTACCATTCAGCGTTTCTAATCTCAACAATCACTAATATGTTAAAGGAAAATGGCTTAACAGCCCAGAATGTTGACTTGATTGCGACCAACATAGGACCAGGAAGCTTTACAGGGATTCGTGCTTGTACGACAGTTGCAAGAGTGTTTGCTCAGGCTGCTAATATCAAAGCGACAGGCGTTTCTTCGCTAGAAATTCTTTCAAGGATTAACAAAGGTGATATGAAAACATTGGTAGCACTCGATGCTCGTAAAGAAATGGCTTATGCGGCAATTTATGATAATACTAAAGAAACACTTGCGCCAAAAGCTATTTTGCTCGATGAATTAAAAGAAATTATAGCAAAAGACGAATATTTTATTGTTACGGATAACAAGTTACAGCCGATTTTAGGCGGAATTTCTTATCAAAATCAAGATGATGATCTAGGCAAATATTTAATGCAAATTGCTAACGAAAAAATCACTGCAGGCACCGATGCGGATTGGCAAAAACTTTTGCCGCTCTATATCCAGCCGCCGCCAGTGACGACTCAAAAGTTAAAGAAATAAAAATGCCACATCAATATTGCTATTTCTATGGCATCTTTAATTTATCTAGCTAATTTTTTTTGTTCTATAATTTTAACCAATTTGACGAATATACTAGCTGTGGTTTCTGATATTCCTGCTGTCTCACACGCATTTAGAAAGGCCGATCCATGAAGATTCCCTTCTAATAGCGATTCGAATGCTAAGGCTTTAGGACTATTTGGGCCTTTTTTATTAAAACCTGTCTCTATTTGTTTGAGACCTGTCTCTATTTGTTTGAAATTTCCGGTCTTCTTTGCACCTTGATTTTTATAGTCTCGCATTACGCTTGTTGGTATTCCTGTTAAGTAAGCCATATTTGTCTCCTTAGATATATTAACAACAATATAAAACTGCTCAATATAATATTTTGCTTGTACAAAATATATTTGTAACATTAGTTAATAATCCATTTAATCAATATTATACCAACACTCACTTTATTCAGTATTATATAAACAAGTTAGAGTTTGCACCGTTTGATTCTGCTATGTATTTTGCTACTCCGCCTATTTCAACTCCGTCAATCAATTCTTCTTCTTTGATTCCCATAACGTCCATTGACATTGAGCAAGCGATGAATTTTATTCCGCTATCTTGTGCTGATTTGATTAATTCTGGAAGCGAAAAGATGTTTTTGCTTTTCATAACCATTTTCATCATCAATGAGCCTAGGCCACCCATATTCATTTTTGATAAAGCGAGTTTTTCCGCACATTTTGGCAACATAAATCCGAACATTTTTCCAATCAGGCATTTATTAATTTTTTTACTGTTACATTTTTTGATTGCGTTGAGCCCCCAGAATGTGAAGAACATTGTTACCGGTTTTCCGCTTGCTGCTGCCCCGTTCGCGATAATAAATGAGGCTACGACTTTGTCAAAGTCATCGGAGAAAACAACAATTGTTTGACCGTTTTGCACTGTTCCTTGCTTGTCCATAACTGCGGCGCTCCCTTTTTGAATAAGCGCTTTTATTATTTTATTTTCTTTGGTTAGTCCAAAAAGCGTGTTTCCTGTTGCTTTGCACCAAGATTCGATATCTGAAGAAAACCCTGCATCAGTTGTTGTAATTTCTATAACTTCGCCGTCCTCGATTTTTTTGATTTCATCGGCTATTTTTAAGATTGGTCCTGGGCATTGCATTGCGCAGGCGTCGATTTTTATCGTTTTAACATTTTGTGGTTGCATTGTCTCTATTCCTTTTTGTCTAGTTTTTGCTAGTTCGTTTTTTATTTGTTCTTTGTAGAACGAAAATCCGCCAGATAAGCTTGAAACATTTGTAAACCCTTTTTGCAGAAGAATTCTAGAAGCGACATAACTTTGGAATCCTCTGTTGCAGAACAAAATAACTTTTTTATCTCGTGGAATAATATCAGGATTTTTTCTCAATTCTGAATGAGAAATGTTTATAGCACCTTCGATTGTTTTGAACTTAAACTCGTTTTCGTTTCTAACATCAACAAGATATGCGTCATTTAAATCTTCGTAAAACGCTGGCGTTACCAGTCTTTTTAGTATATTATCAGCAGCCATTCCTAAGATATTAACAGGATCTTTTGCGGATGAATATGGTGGGGCGTAAGACAACTCACTGTCAATCAAGTCTTGGACTTTGCCGTTTAGTCTCATTATAGTTGCGATAACGTCTATTCTTTTTTCAACGCCATCAAGTCCTGTCGCTTGTGCGCCAAGAATTTTGCCATCTTGGGTGAACAGCAATTTGATGAACATCGGGAAGCTTCCAGGGTAGTAAGTTGCGTGTGAATTGCCAAGCACGTGGATTTTTTTGTATTCTATATTTTTTGCAATTAGCTGTTTTTCGTTGTTTCCTGTGTTTGCAACTGTTAGATCAAAAATTTTGACTACCGCTGTTCCCTGGGTCTTTTTGTAGGTGGACTTTAGCCCGGAAATGTTGTCTGCGATAATTCTCCCTTGTCTGTTCGCAGGTCCAGCAAGTGGGATTATTGTGTTTGAGTCATCCATAAAGTCTTTTATTTCGACACTGTCGCCCGCTGCGTATATGTTTTCGTCGCTGGTTTGCATAAATTCGTTCACTGCAATCCCGCCTTTAGCGCCCAATTCCAGCCCAGATTCTTTTGCCAAAGTAGTTTCTGGTCTTACTCCTATTGCTAAAATTGCGATATCGTAAGGGACTTTTGTGCCTGAATTTAATACGATTTCTTTTTCTTCAAACGCTTTTACGCCGTCAGAAAGATGCAAAGTTACTCCGTTGTCTCTCATTTGATTGTGCACGAAAGCAGCCATATCTGCATCAATTGGGGTTAAAAGTTGCTTAGAAAGTTCGATTACAGATGTGCTCAGCCCCATATGAACAAAGTTTTCAGCCATCTCAAGCCCTATAAAGCCGCCACCTACTACAACTGCGTTTTTGACATCGTGTTTTTTTACAAAATCTTTTATTCTGTCAGCGTCTTTGAGCATTCTTACTGTAAAAATATTTTCGTTGTTTATCCCTTCAATTGGCGGTTTAATTGGACTTGCTCCGAGCGCTAACACCAATTTGTCATATTCTAATTCGTATTCATTGTTGACGGTGACAGATTTTTTCTCTCTGTTAATTGAGGTTACACCTGAATTTAGCCGAACTTCGACGTTTAAAAGATTTTTGAATACTGTTGGATTTGAGACAAGCATTTTGCTTCTGTCACTGATTACGTCTGAACAAAAATATGGCAATCCGCAATTTGCAATTGAAATTTCATCAGTTTTTTCTAAAATTATAATCTCAGCATCTTCGTTCAATCTTCTTAAACGCGCTGCACTGCTTGCCCCTGCGGCACCGCCGCCAACAACTATTATTCGCATAATTCATCTCCTAAAACTTTAATCAATTTTTTTGTAGTTTCATTTGTTACCTTGTAGCAGATTTGTGTGCCTTTTCTGTAACCTTCAATAATCCCTGCACTCTTTAGTATAGTCAAATGCTGAGACACTGTAGGCTGTGGTAATCCCAATTTTTCTACCATAATAGACACATTACATTCTTCTTTTTTTATTAGCCCGCACACGATTTTTAGTCTAATCGGATGAGCAAGAGCTTTGAACATTTCTGCAAATTTTTCCATAATACCTCCTTTGTTAATATTAGTATATTCTAATATTCTAATATTGTCAAGTGTGATAGTCTAATAATAAAAAAAATCTTAATAAACTCGCTATTTTACACTCATCTGTTATAATAAAAATATGTTAAACGAAGATAAACACCAAGAAGATTTTATTTCGACTGTTTCGCACGAGTTGAGGACTCCCTTGACCAGTATTCGTGGGTTTGCGCAAACAATGCTTTCCTCGTGGGACAAGCTCGACGATGAGCACAAGAAAAAATTTATTCAAATTATTGAACAACAATCAAACCGTTTGATTAATCTTGTTGAAAATATGCTGTCAGTTAACAAATTGCAGTCATTTAAAGACAAATTTGTGTACAAGAGTGCGAGTGCAAACACTCTCATAGAGCCGATTATTCAGATTGTTAAACACCAATATCCAGACCATACATTTGAGGCCGATTTTAACAAAAAAATCCCACAAATTTTGGTTGATGTCGATAAATTTCAACAAATTATGACAAATCTGATTGAAAATGCGGCAAAATATTCAAACGATGGCACAAAAATTACAATCAAAACAGATTTTTCTTGTTGTCCAGATTACATCTCAATTAAGGTCATAGACGAAGGTATCGGGATAAAAGAAGAAGATTTTGAGAAAATTTTCTCTAAGTTTTCTCGCCTTGACAATCCATTAACAAGAAAAGTTCAGGGCAGTGGACTTGGGCTCTATATTACACGAACTTTGGTTAAAAAAATGAACGGAGAAATTACTGTTAAAAGCAGTGAAAATGGAACAACCTTTGATGTTTTTCTTCCTGTTGAAAACGTCGAGCATCAAGCCGTAAAACCGTTCAAAGGATGTGATTAAAATTGCAAAAGCTTACTTTAATTATTGATAAAAGAAAAGAACTTTCGACAAAGTACAAAAAACTTATCGAAAGCAGTGATAATTTTGTTATTATTTCGCACAATTTGAATACGGCAATCAAAATTATCCAAGAGAATGAGCCTGATTTGATTGTTGTTTCAGATAGTATCGATGAAAAATTGCCTGATTTCTGCAAAAAATTGAGAATTTTGACGTTTAATACACGCCCTGCGATTGTGGCGCTTTCAAAATCGGCAGAAGTTGACGATAAAATCCAAGTTTTGGAGAATGGTGCGGATGACTTTTTGAGTGAACCTATAAATTCTCAGGAGTTCAAAATCCGTATTATGGCGCATTTACGCCGTGAGTATGAATCGAACGTTAATTTCAAAACAATGTTACCAACAGAAAATTATTCGCTCAAAACTCTAAAAAGAGCTATCGCTAAGAAAAACTCTTGGGCGTGTTTGCTTGTAAGTGTACAGAATTTTGGAAATTACAGAGAAATTTATACAGAATTAGCTTCTGATAAACTTATTCAGACATACTGCGCGATTATAAATTCGACATTGGATAAGGATGATTATTTCGGCCATATCAAGGAAAATGAATTTTTAATAATTACTACTCCAATTAAAGCAGAAAAGGTTGCTTCGTTTTTGGCGTTTGCTTTTGATGCTGTTTCAGCGAAGTTTTATTCTGAGGAAGACGCAAAGCGCGGATACACCATTTTGCAAGGTGATGAGCGTGCAGGACGCCGTGCAGAATTCGTTTTTTCCACAATTGGTGTTGTCACAAATGAATTCAAGCAATATTCGTCGGTGCAAGAAGTTATGAACAGTTTGATTCAGACGCATACTCTTGCTAAAAAGCCTGCAGGTTCAAGTTATGCAATTGAGCGCCCAAGATTAAGCGCGATTGGTGCTATTTTGGAAAAGGATTTTAATAATAAAGTTTGGGTTTTAGAAGAAGACGAGGCGCTTTCGCTATTACTGTCTACAACAATCGATTTGCAGGGCTATGACGTCCAAACACTTAATAACACTCAAACAATTGGCACTTTGGCATCTTCTGACGTATCTTTTTCTGTCTCGCCTGCTGTTGTTGTTATTGACGCAGGAAGCGTTGACACTATGCTCGGGCTTGATATCTGCAAGACGTTAAAAGAAGATCCAAGGTTTGTTAATGCAAAAATAATTGTCACGTCTGTTCTTCACGACAAAGAATTAATACTGGATTCCGGCGCTGATTTGTATTTGCCAAAGCCTTATGAGTTGCTGACCCTTATGCATTGGATAAAAACATTTGTCAAAGAGGCGAATACGTTTTAGGGATTAATCGATACTTATGTCGTCTTGAATAAAATTTGATATTTCGTCAATTTTTTTTAGTATTTCTTGGATTTTTAACAGCCAAATGTATTTAATTTCATTGTCTTGATTTTGGTTTTGACTATGCACGTTTTTAATTTTTGCCATCAGGGAGGCAAATAAATCTTCGAGTTCAATTACATCATCAAGCAAGTCGGTGTCGTCTGAGAAATTGAGTAATTTAGGTACTATCAGGCTGCTCAGAGTTGTGATATCTGATTTCGAATTTTGTTTGAATTTTATCAGCGATGAATGTATGTGTTCGTCTGTAAATGAAGTAACCGTGTTAGAATTGGCAAGTTGATGTGAAGAGCTTTCTTCTATGAGTTTGTCTATATTCTTAGTTAACGACTTTGTGAAAATCTCGAAATCGGATTTAGGCAAGTAGTCGTTAAGGGTTTCTATATCTTCGTTTACGACATATGATTCGACGCGCATTTCTTTTGGAAAAGCGTGATTTAGTTTTATCAAAATGCTGGAGAGTGTGAAATACAGATTTTTATAAACGACATGTTCGATTTTTCTCCACTGTTTATTTTTGTGATATTTGAGGTATTTGTCAATAACAACGAATGTGAAAACAGCTCCAAATAGGAGGTCTACAAACATCCCAAGGAATTCAGACAGCGCGTTGGGCCAAAAATCGTTACCCCAATTTACTGATTGTATTCCATATATTGTAGTCAAAGGAATTCCAATTATGCATATAGCAAGGAGTAAAAATGCCCATTTCCATTCATTGTAATATTTTACTATTTTTTTTGAATCCATGACGTCTCTTTCTTTTAACTAAGTGATTTTAGTTAGTTTAATAGTTCATCAAGGGTTTTAGCATTATCTGCTGCTTTTTTAGGGTTAGCAATTTTTGAACGTTTAAGGTAGCTTCTAAGAGCTTCTCTTATAAGTTCGCTTCTTGTTCTTTGTTCGTTGTTTGCAAGGCCGTCAACTTTATTCAAAAATTCGTCAGGCATTGAGATTAATATTCTTGCCATTGTTCGCTCCTCATCCGTAATTACATTAACATTGTACATCAATTTAATATATTTTCTATATCTTTTTAGTTATTGTAACATAGTTTTAATAATAGTTTTTTTGTAATAAAATATAATAGGTAAGACAAAATTAAGGGTAGTTGAGTGAAAAAATCATATTATTTTATAGCAATAGGCGGAATTGGGATGAGCGGATTGGCAAAGTACCTCGTAGAGGATGGTTGCACGGTTTTAGGTTCTGATATCAAGCAAAATAGAAACATAATTGAGTTAGAAAAGTTGGGCGCAACGATTTTTATCGGTCATGACGAAAACAATTTGCCTGATGATTGTGTAGTTGTTGCTAGTACAGCAATCAAAGAAGATAATCCTGAATTAATCAAGGCAAAAAGATTGGGCTTAGAAATTTTGCACCGTTCTGATATGCTCGCGAGAATTTCTGCAGGGCTTTGTTCAAAGAAAAAAGATTATTTTATCGGCTATTCAGGGACTCACGGAAAGACTACCACAAGCGGACTTGCGTCTTATGTGCTTGAAAAAGCGGGTTTAAATCCTTCTTTTGTTGTTGGTGGAATTGTTCCTGAAATTGGGATTAATTCAAACGCCGGTTCGGGCGACTTTTTTATCGCTGAACTTGACGAAAGTGACGGTACGATTGTTAAATATCAACCTGAAATCAGCGTTATAAACAACTTGGAAATCGATCACGTGGATTTTTATACCGATGGTTTACAATCAATTTTAGACACATTCAAGACTTATTTGTCTACTTTACCAGAAGGTTCGAAAGTTCTTATTAACAATGACAATGACGGGAATTTGAAATTAATTGAACAAAATAAGGACGCTAATTTTATTACTTTCGGCTTGAACAATGCAGATTATACAGCTAAAAATATTGAACTGGGCGCAGAAACAAGCTTTGATGTTTATTTTAAAGGCGAATTCCTTATCAATATGAAAACTCAGATGCTGGGCGAACATAATATTTACAACTCTTTGGCTGTTTTGGCTAGTTTGAACGAGTCAGGTGTTGATTTAGAGTTAGTTAAGCCGCATTTTTATACATTCAGCGGAATGGGAAGACGTTTCCAATTGTCTGCAAATTTTGATGGCATAAGTGTTTATGACGATTATGCGCATCATCCGACCGAGATTAAAGCGACGCTTTCGGCTATGAAAGTGCTTAAAGATAAGAATATTATCGCGGTATTTCAACCGCACAGATACAGCCGTTTTGTTGGGCTCTGGGACGAGTTTTTAACAGCGTTTGACACTGTTGGTCAGGTTTATATAACTGACGTTTACGCAGCATCTGAAAGCCCTATCGAAGGTGCGGATTCTTCAAGTTTTGCTCAGGAACTATCTAAAAATATTCCTTGCACACATTTGAAAGGTTCAATCAGCGCTGTAGCTGAACAGTTGTTGCCAACATTGAAATCAGGTGATGTTGTTGTCGGGCTTGGAGCTGGTACTATAACTACTTTGGGCAAAGATTTATTGGCATTAAAAGAAGGGGCTAAGGTATAAGGACTAAATGTTTATCGAAGTTAAGGAAAATTTTCCAATCAAAAATTTAACCTCCTTTAAAATAGGTGGGGCGGTTGAGAAATTGTATTTTCCTCAAACTGAACAAGAATTCATTTACCTTTTGAAGACTCTTAATTCTCCTATTATACTTGGCAATTGGTCTAATGTTTTGATTTCATCTGCTGGAATAGCCGGTAATGTTATCAGCACTTCCAAATTAAATAGAATTGAAGTCGACGGCACAAAAATCTCTGCTGATTGTGGAGTAAAAGGACCTAAAATTGCACAGGTTGCTTTAGAAAGCGGGCTCACTGGTTTTGAGTTTATGTCAGGGTTCCCAGGTTCTATCGGCGGAAACATCTACATGAACGCTTCGGCTCATTCTCAATCAATAAGTGACTTTTTGTTAAATATTCGCGTCTTTGATATGAGTAAAAAAGAGGTTTTGCAAATTGAACGAAAAACTCTAGATTTTGCTTACAGAAGTTCCATTTTGCAGAAAAAACCTTACATTTTACTTTCTGCTGAATTCGAATTGAAAGAAAACGATAAAGTACAAATTGAATCTTTTATCAGTAAAATATTAGGGTTTAGAAAAGCTTATCAGCCAAGTCTTGCGACGCCAAATTGCGGAAGTGTTTTCAGAAATCCGGAAGATCAGTCTGCAGGAAAATTGTTAGAACATGTAGGCGCAAAAAAGTTTAAGGTTGGCGGTGCGAAAGTTTTTGATAAACATTCAAATTTCATTATAAATGCCGGCGATGCTACATCTACCGATGTTTTGGAGTTGATGTTTAAAATGTATATGGCAGTTAGAGACAAATATTCGATAAAATTATGCCCGGAAGTGAAGTATTTTGGAATAAAGTCTAAGCGAGAGGAAGAAATATGCAATATAATGTACAATCAAAAATAGATAAAAACGCAAAAATAGCAGTTTTATGCGGCGGAATGTCTTCTGAAAGAGAAGTTTCACTTCGATCAGGAAAAAATTGCCACGCAGCGCTTTTGAGATTAGGGTTTCAAAATGCTGTGTTAGTTGATGTTGATGAAAATGTTGCTGAAAAACTAAAGAGTGAAAAAATTGAGTACGCGTACAATGCGCTACACGGTAAATATGGCGAAGACGGTTGTATTCAAGGGCTTTTAGAAATCCTTAAAATTCCGTATTCCGGTTGTGGGACAATGTCGAGCGCATTGTGTATGAACAAAGAATACACAAAGAAGATTCTTTCAACCGCTGCAATTCCTTTAATAAAGTCTGTTTTTATCAGAAAAGACGAAAATATTTTAGACGCTGTCAAAAATTTAAAATATCCTATGATGATTAAACCTGTTTCTGAAGGTTCAAGTTTTGGAATGAGTAAAGTTGAAACCGAATCTGAACTTATTAAAGCGATTGAAGAAGCTCAAAAATTCAACCCGGATGTTTTGATTGAAGAATATTTGGTCGGAATTTGTGCGACAGTTGGCGTTTTAGAAGATGGCGACAAAGTTTTCACAACAGAAATTCTTGAACTTCGTCCGAAAAATGAGTGGTATGATTACGAGGCTAAATATACTAAAGGTTTGACTGAATTTATTCTGCCTGCTGAAATTTCTGAAGAGATGACTAGACAGATTAAAGATTTAGCGATAAAATCACATAAGTTGGCGAGTTGTTCTGGTGTTTCAAGAGTTGATTTTCACATTGTAGGAGATATTCCTTACGTTTTAGAAATCAATACAAGCCCAGGAATGACTGATACAAGTGACTTACCGGCTCAAGCTGCTTGTGTGGGACTAGATTATGATACATTGGTGTTACTAATATTGAACAGCGTAGGTTTGAACAAGTAATGACGAAAAAAGAAATTGAAGAAGAATTTGATGGAGAAGACGAAGAGGCGAGGCTAAGTAGATTCGCAGCTCAACGTCGTTTGCAACAAAATCAGATGGAAAGAAAAGTCCGCCAAAGCCAAATGTGGCTTAGTCGCTTGCGTATATTCGCTAGATTTTTTATCATTTTGCTTATGGTTGCTGTCGCATACAAGCTTCTCAAGTTGCCTCAATGGTACTTGAATAAGAATGTATTTAATTCTTATAACAATTCTTCCTTAGAGATTTTGAATAATAAAATTGTGCCTTCTTACAAAATTTTGTCTGCGCTAAGAAGAACAGAGGTTCCTAACACTCCTATTTACAGGCTTGAAACTGATGAAATCAGACATAATATATTACAGCTCGAACCAATCGAAGATGTTTTTATCAGAAGATTTTGGTTCCCTGCGAGATTGCAGGTTATCGTTCAGGAGCGTGTTCCTGTTTTGACAATTTCACCTGAATTGAAAGTACCTCCAATTGCGTTTTTCGCTCGTGGTGGAAAACTTATAGGTAGAGACTATATGCCGCTTGATAAGTCTTTCAAGACAATTTTGGTCTTGTCTTACGGTAGCAGAGGTGATGATTATCGCAATTGGGATAACGAAAAAGTTAAGCTGATTGAGCATGTTGCAAAGGCAGTGGAGCAGAGTTCTGGCGAAAAAGTAGAATATATTGATGTTAGAATCCCTAAAGATGTTTATGTGAAAATCAAAACGGCAAATATAAGACTTGGCGATATCGATGATACAGTTTTTGAAAGAATTGTAAGAATTCCATCTATCTTGCCTCAAGTCAAAACATTGGATAAGAAAATCAAATACGTAGATTTACGTTGGAAAGACGCAAATTACATAAAACTTGGTTAGTTTAGTCGTTTTCGTTGTAAACAAGTTTTTTTCTTAATTGCCATTGAACCAGTGTGAGAATTAGAATTATTACGAATAAAACGTACGCAATTGCGCTTGCTTGACCTATCTTGAAGTATTCGAATGCGTTTTTGTATATTGCGTAGACTAAGACATTTGTACTGTCTAATGGGCCGCCTTGCGTCATTAAATATATCAGGTCAAAAATCTGAAACGAACTTATGCAAGTGATTACCACGACAAAAAATATGGTTGGAGATAACAGCGGCACTGTTACGAATTTGAATGTGTCAATTATATTTGCTCCGTCGATTTTTGCTGCTTCAAACAGTGATTGATTCAAAGCACTCAGTCCTGCCAGAAAAATTATCATATTGTAGCCGATTAATTTCCACACAGAAACTATTATAATTGCTGGCATTGCAAAATTTGGGTCGTAGAGCCAATTGATATGTAAGTGTAAAAAGTGGTTTAAGATCCCGATATTCGGGTCAAAAATCCATTGCCAAATTACTGCAACGACTATCATTGGGGTTACAAAAGGCAAAAAATAAATAGTTTTAAAAATTTCCGAGCCTCTAATTTTTGAATGGAGAATACTGGCAAGTACAAGCGGAATTATCACAGCAAATATTGATGTGGAAATTGCATAAACAAAAGTATTTAGAAGTATTTTGCCAAAAAGTGGTGCGGTGAAAATTTCTTTGTAATTTTGCAATCCGACAAATTGCGCTTTGTTTATCAAATCCCAATTCATAAAGCTTAGGCCGAAAGAAAAAATAACTGGAATGATAATGAAAATAAAGGTTCCAACCAGTGCAGGGAAAACAAAAACCCAGCCCATAAACGATTTATTGTTTGATAGTTTTGATAAATAATTTCTCATGTTTATAGTATACTATAATCAAGCGATAATCAGAAGATTGGGGAGAGAAAATGTCAGCAGTAATTTTAGATACAGCGTTTGGGAAAAACGATATTAGAGGGATTTACGGAAAAGATATAACAGAAGATTTGTTCTACTATACAGGCAAGGGCTTTGTTAAATATTTGCAAGAAAAGAGCAAAAAAGCTCCATCTGAAATGTGGATTACGGTCACAATGGATGCTAGAACGCATTCTCCTTCACTTTCAAAAGCATTAATAAACGGCGTAATTTCAACTGGGGCAAACGTAGTTGATTTAGGACTTGCACCGACTCCAATCGGATATTATTCAGAAGTTGTGGGAGTTAATCCTCAATATACCGATGGAAACGAAATTATTGGCGCGCTAATCGTTACAGCGAGCCACAATCCAAGCCAATACAATGGTTTGAAAATGACTTATAATAAACATTCATTGAATGAAGAGCAGATTACAGAAGTTAAAGTGCTTACGTTTAAGCAAGTCGGCGTTGCTGAACTTCCTTGTACAGTCGGCAAAGTTAACACATATGACTTAATCCCTGATTATACAGAGGTTATGAAAAAAACTTTCGGCAGAGTCGGCGAAGGTATAAAAGTTGTTGTAGATAGCGCAAACGCTACAGGCGGTGTTGTTGCTCCTAATTTATACAGAGCTATGGGTTGTCAAGTTGTAGAATTATATTCAAATCCAGATGGACGTTTCCCACACCACCATCCGAACCCTAGTGACGAAAAAACTTTGACAGATATTAAAAAAGCAGTAATCGAAGAAGGTGCCGATTTTGGTATCGCTTTTGATGGTGATGCTGATAGAATCGGGGTTATCGATTCATTGGGCCGCAGTATGACGGGTGACAAACTTTTATTGATTTACGCTCAAGATGTTATTGACAAAATGAAAGACGCACACAAAAAACCAATTATCGTCTCAGAAGTAAAATGTTCGCAGGTATTATATGATACGATTAATGAAATTGGCGGGGTTGCTGTTATGTGCAAAACCGGACACGGTTATATCAAGGGCAAAATGAAAGAAACTGGCGCGATTTTGGCAGGTGAAATGAGCGGACATACTTTCTTCAAAGATAGATATCACGGTTTTGACGATGCGCCTTACGCTGGTTGCAGAATTATTGAAATCGTTGCTAATCATAAGAGAAAAAATCCAGATTTTAAAATCGAGCAACTTCTAAAACCATTTGAGGCTGTTTTCTCATCACATGAAGTGAGATTCCCTTGCGAAAATGATTTGAAAAAAGCTACTTTAAACTCGTTTGAAAAAGAAGTCAGAGAGAATCCTGATATGTTTGGTTCTGTGATTAAAGAAATTGTTACTATGGATGGGCTTAGAATCATCTTTGACGGTGGCTTTGCGTTGATTCGCCAAAGTAACACTGAACCTGTCTTCACTCTTCGTTTTGAGGCAAAAGATGAGGTTGAGGCTCAAAGATATCAAGATGTTATGGTTTCAAGTTTGGAACAAATATTGAAAGGGTAATTAATGCTCTTATTCGCAATATCTTTTTTGCTCGTTTTTGCTTCGTCATATTTTTTGACAGGCGTAATTGCACCTAAAAAGAGTATTGTGGGTTTTATTTATTTGTTTTTGATTGCTTTTGCCCAAATCGTTTTGACTTTCGAAATACTGTCATTATTCACGGCAATCAATCAGTTTTGGGTGTTAACACTAAACTTTTTAGCCTTATTTCTAAGTGCTTATATTTGGAATAAAAACTATAGACCATTATGGAGTCTAGATTGTCAGACATTCAGGAAAAGGGTAATAAATTCTTTTAAATTAGACAAGGCTTTAGTTTGGCTTTATGTCGCCTTTGCCATATTTATTATAGTTACTGTTTTTTTGTGTTTACTTATGCCTCTGACCAATGCGGATGCGCAGGGCTACCATGTGGCTAGAAGCGTATTTTGGGTTTTGCAAGGCAGCCTTAATCACTTTGATACGGCCGATATAAGAAATTTATGCTTGCCAATTAATTCTGAAATATTGTATTCTTGGGTAATTCTATTTACAAAAGGTGCATTTTTTCTTGGGTTTTTCTCTTTTGTGGGCTTCGTTTTGTCTATTGTTTCAGTTTACAATATTATGGGCTTTTTGTCTTTTTCAACAAGAAAAAAACTTTGGGTAATATTTATTTTAACTTCTTTGCCTTCTGTTTTGGTTCAGCCGTCAGGCACTGAAACTGATATAATTATTGCTGGGCTTTTGTCGTCGTGTATTTTCTTGTTTTGGTACGCGCTCAAAAATAACAAATTGACGCCTATTTTTATGGCTGCACTTGCCTATGCTTTGGCTATCGGAACAAAAACCACGTCAATTATTGCTATACCTGGAGTGGGTTTATTTCTGCTTGCTCTAACTATTTATTATAAAAATTTCAAATCACTTGCCTATTTTTTGGGATTCGGTTTATTCAACTTTCTGATTTTTTCTGCTTATAATTATGTTTTAAACTTTATCCAATTCCATGATTTTATGGGCAGTAACAGTTTTATGATTGTTTCAAAAAACTATTTTGGAATAAAAGGAACATTTGCTAATTTTATAAAATATCTTTTTGCATTTTTTGATTTTACGGGGCTTAAATGGGCACTGTATGTGGGCAAGGACATAATAAATCTTCGTATCTTTGTTCTGTCATCTTTAGGGCTTGGCGTAATACCGGATGGGATATATTCTTCCAGATTTACAGTGAATGGGACTCTGCTAGAACCGATTATGGGCGCAGGGGCTTTGGGGTTGTTTGTCTACCTGCCAGGTATAGTGATGGGATTATTTAAGCCTCTCTTCAAGCCAAAATCTAAAAGAACTTGGTTGCTTTTTGCGTTTTCTCTGCTTTTTATAGTTAATATTTTTGTTTTATCGTGCCTACTGACATATATGTCTTATAGTGTCAGATTTATTATGTTTTTCATAGTTTTATCTTCGCCTATTTTGGGCTATTCATACTTTCGAGGACGGAATATAATTAAAAATGCAATTGTCATTTTTGCCATATTTTATCTAGTCTTTGTATCTACAAATTTGTGGGCAAGGCCGTTTGTTAAAATTTCAAAAATTTTGCAAATGGATTCTTCTATCTCTAATCTGAGATATAGAGCGATGTGCACCGATTTCAACAAAACTCCGTCACTTTCAAATTCTGCTTGCGCTTTAAGAATGGTACTTCAAAAAAAATACTCACCGAAGGATAGAATTTTAATATTTGCAAACGAAGCCGATAATATTTTTATGCTCAAGACACTTGAATTTCAAGGCTATAAATTGGACTTTAATACGATTGAAGAATTGTCTAATATAGATTTGAGTAAGTATAACGTGTTAATTACCATAAAACCCGAGCAAAGATCCACTTTTGTTAAATATTATGATGGGTATAGAAATAGAACAACTTACGACGGAGACACTGTCGTTTCAACTTGTAAATACGGTGCAAATTATTTGTTAGCAAAATTTAATAAGGAAGGACTTGAACCTTATAAAGTTACCTGCAAAATAAGCAAAGACTTTTTAAATAAAGAGCACTTCAATTTTGCCGATAAAGCTGGCGTGGCTAATCTACTGCTTAATACTCATAATTATTATGAAATATACAAAAGGTAATTAAACTCTTCCGTAGATGTCTTCATAGCGAATAATATCATCTTCAATCAAAAGTTCACCCAATTGAACTTCTATAATTTCCAAGTCTTCTTCAAAAGGATTTTGCAGTGAGTGAATTGCCTTTAGAGGAACATCAATACTGTAGCCAGCACTTAGGATATGTTCTTTGCCTTCAAGGATTACTTTTGCTTTACCAGAAAGTACGACCCAGTGTTCGCTTCTGTGTTCGTGTGATTGAACAGAAAGTTTTTGTCCTGTGTTTACGTGGATAAGCTTTGTCAAAAATCCTTTGCTTTGAGCCAATACAGTGTAAAACCCCCAAGGACGGTATACTGTTTTATGGATAAGATGTGTGTTGTCATTTTGTTTTTTCAGTGTATCAAAAATCTTTTTTACATCCTGTGTGTTGTCTCTTTTACAAGCCAGAATAGCATCTTCAGTCTCTACCAAGACGATATCCTCAAGCCCAATGGTAGCAACTAGTTTAGACGATGCATAAACCAATGAATTCTTTGAATTTTCATCCAGTACGTGCCCAATCATTACGTTGTTGCGTTCGTCTTTTTTACTCACATCGTAAATCGATTGCCAAGAACCCAAGTCGTTCCAGTCGCTTTCCAATTTTACTAGTGCAATTTTGTCTGATTTTTCCATAATTGCGTAATCTATTGATATACTAGGCATTTTTTCAAACAAGTTGTATTCAATTGTGTCTGATTCTGAAAAATCGAATTCACCCATAACATTAAATATTTCAGGTGATAATTTTTTAATTTCTTCAATCATTGTTGAGGCTTTGAACATGAAAATTCCGCTGTTCCAAAAATAAGTTTTTGCGTCAATATATTTTTGAGCAGTTTCACTGTCAGGTTTTTCAACGAATTCTTTAACTTTGAAGCCATCCAAAACTGGTTGGTTTAATACATTAATGTAGCCATATCCTGTTTCCGGGTAACTCGGTTCAATCCCAAAAGTTACTATGTAGCCTTCTTTAGCGAGCTTT
>Ga0302215_10001486_pt1 | contig 16799 bp, 7 predicted proteins | sample II_Fen_N3_1_FD_194580 | JGI IMG/M metagenome (GOLD analysis project Ga0302215, IMG submission 194580) | Peat permafrost microbial communities from Stordalen Mire near Abisko, Sweden - II_Fen_N3_1 | ecosystem: Environmental > Terrestrial > Soil > Wetlands > Permafrost | place: Sweden: Abisko...
AGAGGTGCGAGCAATACGCTCTTAAAATTTGGGACTAATTCGTAACAGTAAAACATTCATCAACACTACTATATTGATTTAGAAGGGAAATCAGGGATAGGTTCACAGACCTTCCTCTCCGCTGAAAGGTAAAGTCTAACAAAGACTAAAACCATACAAACCCCACAAAATCAATATTTTGTGGGGTTTTTTAATTGTTATACCTTTCCTCGAAAGGGACATAAAAAAGACAATAATCAACCTACATTCTTTCCTAATTCATACCCCTTTCCTATTATTTTCCCCAAAAGGGGTACGATTTGTCCGAAAAAAACGGAAACGTACCCCTAATGTGTCGTATCACTGTTGATGAGAATTTGTTGTTGAATTTTATAGCAAGATTTTTCATGTTATCTTTAGAGATTAATTCTTCTGATTTGATGTAGCCTAGATTGAAATAAAGAAAGAATGTCTGGAATTAACAGACATTCTTTCTGACCTTAAAAAACTAACTGAGAGATAGTGAACGTGAAAAATCTTAATGAAAATAATATTTAATCTTGAGTTTCTAAACAGTTAAGATTGCTATTTAGAATTGGGATTCAATTCAGATGCTTGTTTTTATAATACTTCCATCTTTCTATTTTTATTTTATCTCACACTTTTTTCATCTAAAAATATAGTTAAATTTAAATACATAAGTTGCATTTGCAAAAGAACGGTTATTCAAAGATATATTTATATATTGCTCATAATCAGCTCATTTTGCATTTAAGTATATTTCTATTTAATTGGTGTCATTACATTGTGTACTTTTTCCGTTACGGTTTTATTTGCTATTTTCAATTGGAGGTGTTGCTTAATATCTACAGAAGATGAGCCAATTAAAATGTTGTAAACCCCAGCATCTGCAACCCATTCACTTACTTTATCGTTGAACGAAGCTAAATCTTTCAATGACAATGTCATTATTAGAGTTTGCTCTTCGCCAGATTGTAATAATCTAGTTTTAGCAAATGCTTTCAATTCTTTATTTGGTTTCTCCAACTCTTTCGATTTTGGAGCTGAAATGTAAAGCTCGGCCACCTCTTTTCCGGCCACTTTCCCGGTGTTTTTGATGGTAACTGATACAATATACTTTCCTTTGTTTTCTTTAAGAGAAGCATTGCTGAAAGCAAAATTGGTGTAAGACAAACCATAACCAAAAGGATAAGAAACTGATTTGCCGAAAGTATCAAAATAGCGGTAACCCACGTAAATACCTTCTTCGTAGTTAGTGTAATCTACATTCTTAACTGTATCGTGTTTCGGAGCATTACCCATCATACTTTCCAGAATAGTTTTCATGTCGGGATTATAATCCGATGGGAAATTAGCCGAAGAAGCTACATCAGTGTAATTTACGGGGAAAGTCATTGTCAATTTACCTGAAGGAGCTACTTTACCAGTCAAAATATCGGCTACAGAATTACCACCTTCCTGTCCAGCTTGCCATGCCAACAAAATTGCATCCGGCAATTCTTTCCAGGAGTTCGTTTCTACAACTCCGCCGATATTGAGTATGACAATAACTTTTTTGCCGGCTTTGTGATAGGCCACACACACATCTTCTATCAATTTATGTTCCGTATCCGAAAGCTTGAAATCTCCATCCACTTTGCGGTCGAAAAATTCGCCGGAAGTACGTCCCAATGTAATGATTGCTATGTCGTTTGCTTCTACTTGAGATGCCAAGGTAGCATTCTCAGGAATCATCTCAGCAATTCGAGCCCTAGGCATAAAGTTGGCAAATGGCTTAGTTGCGTCTGGTTTTATTTTCTCATTTTCGGCGGTGATATATTTTTCGTTAGATAGTTTAATGCTTTCATCCAGCGTATAACCGGCATTGGAGAGCCCTTGCGTTAAAGAAATAGTGTAAGCTCTATTCACATCACCACTTCCTGTACCACCTGCAATAAAATCATAGGATGTAATTCCATAAGCAGCCACTTTTTTTAAATCACTTCTCATGGGTAATGCATTCGCATTGTTCTTTAATAAAATCATTCCTTCTGTAGCAGATTCGCGTGTTACTTTGGCATGAGCCTCTAAGTCTGGCTTATTGGAGTATTTGTAATTTTTAAATTTAGGTGAATTTTCGATGAGAGTAAGGATACGTTTCACGTTCACATTAATGTCGGCTTCACTAAGAGATCCATTCCTTACTGCTTCGATAATTGAAGTACTTTGTAGTGCTGTACCAGGCATTAATAGGTCATTTCCAGCGTGCACCTGAGGAACAACATTTTTACCTCCAAACCAATCAGTCATTACTGTTCCTTTGAATCCCCATTCGCTGCGCAGAATATCGGCTATCAAACCAGAACTTTCTGATGTGTAAGTTCCGTTAATCTTATTGTAAGATGTCATCACTGTCCATGGATTTGATTCTTTTACAGCAATCTCAAATCCTTTCAGGTAAATTTCCCGGAGAGCTCGTTGTGATATGCGTGCATCAGTTCCAGTACGGTTTGTTTCCTGATTGTTTCCTGCATAGTGTTTGATGGATGTTCCCACGCCATTAGATTGGATTCCTCTGACATAAGCTGCCGCAATTTTACCTGCAATGATCGGATCTTCAGAATAATATTCAAAATTTCGTCCACACAGCGGATTGCGATGAATGTTTAATGCCGGAGCAAGTAGTACGTCAGCACCATATTCCAATACCTCGTTCCCCATAGCGTTCCCTACCCGTTCCACTAAATCAGTATTCCAAGTTGACGCAAGAAGTGTAGCTACCGGGAATGCAGTACAGTAATAGGTATTGGTATCCACCTTACGTTTCGGTTGAATGCGTAATCCTGCCGGTCCGTCAGCTAAAACAATAGCCGGTATACCAAGACGTCGAATAGGATTGGTAGTGCCTGCAGCACCAGGTACGATGTTTTGCGTCTCACCTACTGCAGCATTACCTCCATTCATGCCAGCCATGCCTGAACCTATCAGCAAAGAAACTTTTTCTTCGAGCGTCATTGCTTTTATCACTTCATTCATGGGTGCTTTCCCAAACTGAGGTACTTGTTGTGCTGACATATTAATTGTCAGACAAGTACAAAGACCTGTAAATATAATTTTTTTAATCATAATGTTTATTATCTGTTTATGTATATTCTATAAAACGGGTAATGAGAGGTTTTTATTTGAAAAGTAAAGGAACAAGTTCTGTCAGATAGATGCGCCAGTTTTTCCAAATATGTCCTTCTTCAGATTCATAATAGGTATATTTATATCCACCTTTATCGAGTATGTTTCGGTATTCTTCGTTGGCCTTATATAAAAAGTCACTCTTGCCAATACCAATCCAATAAAGTTTTGGTTTTTTACTGAACTGTGTTTTTAATTTTGAGTCAAAGTTGTCATAAATAGGAGACTTCATGTCTTTATTGGGAATAATTGCCGCTGAGAACAAACCAACATAATCAAACATATCAGGATATTCCTTAGATATGTGGAGTGAATGAAAACCTCCCATGGATAAACCAGCAATAGCGCGACCTTTTTTATTTGCTACAGTACGATAATTCCCTTCGATAAATTTGACAACATCTGGGAAGCTACTTTCCATTGATCCTTCCATTGTTTTTTGAAGTTGCATATTAGGTTTATAAAAGCCCAATGACGACTCTCCTGGAGCTGCTTCTTGCGAAGCATTTCCATTAGTCATTACAATGATCATAGGTTTTGCTTTGCCCTGTGCAATTAAGTTATCTAAGATCTGAGCCGTACGACCTAAAGCAATCCACGCTTCTTCGTCTCCCCCCATTCCATGAAGTAAATATAGAACAGGATAGTTATTCTTACTAGCTTCATATCCAGCAGGTGTATAAACGGTTAATCGTCGTGTCATGTTTAAGGTTGGACAATTGTACCAACGACGAGCCACAGTTCCGTGAGCTACATTGTTTACTTTATACAAACCTGCACGTCCACCACCAATCAAAAATACATTTGTTACTGATGCTACATCACGAATCAAATAAACATTGTTCGGGTCTGTAGTTTTGAATCCATCAACTACAAATGAGTAACTGTAAAGTTCAGGTTTTAGGGATTCTGTAGTTGTATATTCCCATACACCATCTTTTCCTTCTTTTAAATCGACAGTGCCAGGTTTGTCGAATTTACCATATTCTGTATCTATTTTTTCAGTGGGTAGAAAGTCTCCTGTAATTTGCACTTTCTGAGCTTTGGGGACTTGTAAACGGAACGTGACAGTATTGTTTGGGTTTATCTCTGGAGAGATAATGTTTTGTCCCCCAAAAAGCGCTTGTTGCGCAAAAGAGCTGATACATAGCAATAAAAACATTGCCAAAATTGTTTGTTTTTTCATTTTCTTTGTTTGTAAATTTGTTTAATTTTAGTTTTCATTCTTTTTGTTTAAAATGACAATAATGATTACAATCTGTGATATTTATGGTTACTATGGAAGGAGATTACTTCCTCCCATAGTAATTTGGATATTATTTCCACCCTGTGTTCTGAATCATTTTATCATTTAAAGTCATTTCTTTTTCAGGAATTGGAAGAAGCTCATTTTTCCCTTTTACAAAACCAGTAGAGGCTGTATTTGTGTACTCATTTATGATAGATATACCATCAAAACACTTATTCACTTTTCCTTGATCTTTAAGTACAGCTGCTGCATCGCCCCAGCGAACTAAGTCAAAAAAACGACAACCTTCTTCAAACAATTCTAACCGTTTTTCAGTCTTGATATCTTCCATTGTTATTGTTGATTTTGGTGCTAATTTGGCCCGAGTGCGAACTTGACTAACATAATCGGCAGCTTTAGAAGCGTTACCAGCTTTCAAATTAGCTTCTGCGGCTAATAAAAGAACCTCTGCATAACGTATGTAACGAAGGTTTACACATGAAAAAAAGTCTGTCCCAAATATTAATTCCGATTTGATCATACGATTTTTCCAATTATAATATCCTTCGTGACCATGAAGTCTTTGTCCTGTAGCCACCGTTATACCCATATCATTTTTAACTTGAGCGTAAGTTTTTATCGTTTGATTCAATCGATAACCATCAACTCCTTCTTCGGCCACAAAAGCATCATAAGCCGATTTGCGTGGGTTATAAAAACCATAACCCGATGTGCTCAAATCGGCATATTCCGGTTTTTTATTTGCCCAATTATGGTGGTTTGATCTCCATCCATGTTGAACGCAATACCAGTTTACAAACGTAAAGTTCCAGGCAAGAGCGCTGTCCCACACCATATTGCCTTCGACGATATTCTCAACTCCGAAATCGGTAGTCATACGGATGATGTCACCATAATTTCCTTCATATAGTTTGTATTTTTTTGTAGAAATAACATTCTCAAATGTACTTGCTGCTTTGCTCCAATCTTCCAGAAATACATACGTTTTTCCTAGATAAGAATATGCAGCTTCTTTAGTTATGCGAGCCATTTTTTCACTCACATTTGATTTTGAAGATAGTGCATTCATTTCAATTGCAGCGTTAAAGTCAGAAACTGCTTGTTCGTACAATTGTTTTTGGGTACTATTGGGTTGAGCATATTCATTTGTTGCCAAAAGATGGTTAACCACTGGAGCAGTACCAAAAAAAGCCCCAAGATAAAAGTGAGCCATACCACGAAAAAAGTATGCTTCTGCTTTGTCACGTTTCTTTACATCGGTATCAGCAGCTGAAAACTTGCTTATGACTAGATTTGCATTGTAAATTTGAGTATATAAACCGGAATATAGGCTTTCTACTGCTTGATTATTTGTACTAAAAGCGTATGCGCTGATATCTTCGTTATTTGCGATGTCACCTCTCGAACCACCACCACACCAAATGTCATCCGATAAGAGATTAGAAATTGACATGATGTTCGTAAAATTAGAATAAAGATTATAATAACAACATGCAACTGCTTTTTCAGCATCCGCATCTGTTTTATAAAACTGTGTTTCAGAACCCAGGTTCCCAAGTTTTGCAATGTCAAGCTCATTTTGGCAAGCCGTTAAAGTAACGCAAAATGCAAGAACTGACAATATATTAGATAGTTGTTTTTTCATTTTCTGATAGAGTTAAAAAGTTATATTTATTCCAGCAACAAATTTTTTAGAAACAGGATAGGTTCCTTTATCTACACCTTGTGAAGATCCGGTACCAGCTGAACATGCTTCTGGATCGAAACCTTTATATTTGGTAAATGTAAAGAAATCGTCTAATGATACATACAATCGAAGGTTTGATATCTGGATGTTTTTGAGTAACGATGTAGGAATTGTGTATCCCAACTGAATTTGTTTGATTTTGAAGAACGATCCATCTTTTACCATGGCATTCGAAATTAGATATTTTGATATATCGGTACTTGCTCCTGGTTTTGTTCCTGTTGTGTTTGTTGAGCTCCAACGGTTATCGTAAAATTCATCGTAGAGCCTATTCCCTGTTAAACGATCAGTGCGAACCAAAGATTGGTAAATTTTATTTCCTTGAGAACCACTTCCAAATACCAAAGCATCAAAACCTTTGTAAGAAGCCGTCAATGTAATTCCATAGTTATATTTAGGTATAGCGGAACCTAGATTCGTTCGATCTGCAGATGTGATAGATCCATCACCATTTACATCTTTAAATGTTGCTTCACCATTTGCAGAATTTATTCCGGTAAATTGGTAACCGTAGAAATGCCAAATTTCAGACCCTTGTTCGAAAATTGTAATAGGGTTGTTAGACATGGTTGCACCAGTTATATATGCGATAGATTTATCAAGATATGTGACTTTATTTTTTAACGTCGCAATATTAGTCCGAATGCTGTAACTAAAATCTTTACCAATACGATCTCTCCAATTCAATTCTAATTCAAACCCTTTATTGTTTACAGATCCGGCATTCATTGGTGAAGCTGTGCCACCAACAATTAATGAAGGGGTAACACCCATTACAAGTAAGTCGTTAGTTGTTTTATTGAAGTAGTCAAATGTCAAACTCAACCGATCTTTAACAAAGCGAGCATCAAATCCTAAATCGAATTGGGTCGAAGTTTCCCAAGATAATTTATCATTACCCATAGTTGATGGACGAGAACCTGTTACATAACCAAAGCTTCCATTTTCACCGAGTTCTGATGTTGTGAATGGATAACGGTTATATGAAGCCATGTCAGTTGAATAGAGATAATTACTTAATGCGCCTATTGATCCATTTTTCCCCCAAGAAGTTCGGATCTTTAAATATGTGATTTTATTTGCAATTGGCTTCCAAAAGTCTTCGTTTGAAGCTACCCAGGCAGCTGAACCGGCAGGAAAATATCCCCATCGATTGGTCAATGGTAGTTTTGATAAATCAAATGCATCGGCACGCATGGAGAATTGGGCCATATACTTATTGTCGTATGAATAACTTAAACGACCGAAATAAGATTCATTGGTATTGACGGTTTTGTAACCTGTATTTGATTTTGACGCAGAACTTGCAGCGTAGCTTAAGTACCCAAACAAATCAGGATCATCTTTCAATACTGCATTGGCATTATTTGGTTCAGCAGTACCAGACAAATAAGTATTAGTTGAACTTGTAAATGAGTGTCCAGCCATCACATTAACATCGTGTTTTCCGCCAATTTTAGTCATATAATTTGCAAAATTATCCCATTGATAATAAGCTGTATTTGACTCTGCCATGCTCATACTTATATAATCTTGTTTCTTTTGAGCACCAGCATAATAATCCTGATAGTAAGAGTTCGAATCGTAGGAAGATAAACGATAACCTAAACGTGAAGTAACAGTTAATCCTTTCAGTGGAGTAAATTCTCCAAATGCTGAGCCATTAACATTAAAACCTTTAGACTTTGTAATAGTATTATCACGCATAATGAATGGGTGTACATTTTCAGAAGTGAAAAAATCAGAGAGCGCATAGTAGTTTCCATTAGCATCTTGAAGTAGAGTTTTTCCTTCATTTAAATACGCCTTCATTGATGACGGAAGATTGTCGGATGTGTACGTATTTGGAGTCAATGGATCAAGCGATAATACAGAAGCTAATAAAGAGCCATATTCTGATCCCTCAGATACAGAACGTGCATCATATTTTTCGATATTGTTGTTTGTCCCTACTTTCAACCATGGTTTAATTTGATAATCAGCATTAATTACGCTATTCATGCGCTTATATGTATCATTATTCCCCTTTACAATTCCATTATTGTCCAAATAAGAAAGCGACATATAGAATGAACTTTTTTCGCTTCCTCCTGTAAACGACAGATTGTGTTTCTGCATTTCAGAACTCCCAAAGGCAATATCTGCCCAGTTAGTATCTGTTTTGCCATCCCAATATGTATCTATCATTTTTTGAGAGAGCAAACCGCCTTCAACCATGTAAGTTGAATATTCTTTAGCATTCATTACATGAGGAGTTCTGGCTAGACTCTGGCTGGATAATTGATAATCGTAATTAATTTTGCCATAACTATTCTTAGATTTCTTACCTTTTTTTGTGGAAATCAGAACAACTCCGTTCCCAGCCTGAGCACCATAGATGGCCGCAGAAGAGGCATCTTTCAAGACCTCAATCGATTCTATATCATTGGGCTCAACACCACTAATGTCTGGACTGATAATACCATCCACTACGTAAAGAGGAGACATATCAGAGTTAGATGAATAGCCCCGAATACGAATAGATGGTGAAGATCCCGGAGCACCAGACGAGGTTATTACCTGAACTCCGGCAACTTTACCTTGTAGCGCTTGTTGTGCATTCGTAATTGATCGGTTATTCACATCCTCTGATTTCATCTGAGAAATAGCACCTGTTACAGAACTTTTTTTCTGAATACCATAACCGACAACAACTACTTCATCGAGTAATTTATTGTCTTCTTCCATGCTAACATTAATTTTGCTTTTACCAGCTACTTCTACTGCTTTTACTTTGTAACCAATAAATGAATAGACTAAAGTTGCGTTGGACGAAGCGTTAATTTGATAGTTACCATTCAGGTCTGTGATGGTACCAATGTTTGTCCCTTTTACTGTGACACTTACTCCAATCATGGGTGTTCCGGATGACTCAGAGACTATTCCATAGATTTTGTTACTATTTTGTGCGGAAACTGTGGAAACCGCAATAAAAAAATAGAACAAAAAAATAGACCTGAGCCAACTCTTTTGACTAGCATTTGCATGCATGTTGATCATTTTGCTGTTTTTCATAAAAATAAAATTGAATTAAATTAAAGGTGTTATCTATTGCTGTCAATAATATTCAACAGCTCTTTATCATGGTTGTACTTTATTTCACATTTATTATTGAAGATCATGGTAGCTCCTTTTTGGGTATCAAAAGGTTTCCAGTCAGGCAATTCGAAAACATTTGGATTACCTGTTTTTGCAAAATTGACCCAAGCATTACTCATTTTATCTGCCAGTTCGTAGGTACTTTTACTTCCTCCTGTCATAGTGCGCGAATTGTATATATTGTCAAATACAAAAGGAAGTTCCATACAATGGCTCGACCGAAAAGTCCCATCAAGTATGGGCGATTCCCACGTAAAAAGATACATATAGACAGGAGTGCTACCCGAATTCGATTTAAGCGTAGCTTGTTGTACAGCCTGCGGTCTGAACAACATATCGACATCAAATAAATCAACAGGTTTGTAGTGAGGATAGGCTTTGCCAAAAGCTTTTAGGAATTCGTCGGTTTTATCGCCGTATTTTTTTGTCAGTTCATTTTTTGCTATTTCCATTGTTGCCTTTTTCAACACAGGGTTGCGACTACTTCCCATAAATTCGTGCAGAGTAGTGCCAATAATCACCGGAATGTCTTTAGAACTTTCATACGCTTGCGGCGTTGTTGGTTGCGAGGTTAATACATTCCCATCAACCGTTGGACACCAGCCGAAGAGTAACGACATTGTCCCCTCAGTAGTAACCTCAGCTTTGACTTTGGCTACTGCATTTTCTCCAGCAGCCAATAATTTTTCATACGGTATATCTTTGAGTTGGTCTATCTGTGAAGCTTTCAGTCCCAGTTCTTCCATTACAGTCATCCCAATACGCTTAGAGTATTTTTGCTCCATCATTTGCGAAAGAGAACCGCTTTCTATAATGGCTTTATTAAACAGACCTTTAGCCCGTTGAGATGTCAATAATGCAGTTACTTTACCTCCACCGCCCGATTGTCCGAAGATGGTGACATTGGAAGGATCGCCTCCGAAATTGGCAATATTGTCTTTTACCCATTGCAGAGCGGCAATCAAATCGAGTAAGCCGACATTGCCAGATTGAGCATATTTTTCTCCGAAAGCAGATAAGTCAAGAAAACCAAGGACGTTGAGGCGATGATTAAGTGAAACGATAACCACATCCCCTTTTTCGCAGAGATTTGTTCCATCGTATGCAGGCAATTCTTGTCCAGATCCAGCGGAATACCCTCCTCCATGAAGCCACACCATTACCGGACGTTTCTTTCCGTCATTGATTCCTTTTGTCCAAATATTTGCACGTAGACAGTCTTCTCCTGGATATCCGTCATCCCAACGCGACTCAAAAGCCATTTCATCAATCATCCACCCCATTCGTTTCTTTTGCGGACAGGTTGGTCCATAAGCACGCGAACTTCTTATTCCTTCCCATGTTTTAGCTTTTGTAGGCGGCATAAAACGTTCTGCTGCTGCATAAGGTATTCCTTTATATATGTATATGCCGTCTTCAATATAGCCGGCAACTAATCCTGACTCTGTTTTTACGATTGCATCTTTAGCAGATGCAATAATTTCTCCTTTATTTCCAATTTTACCAGATTTTATGTTTCCTATTGAACTTGCAGTAAAAGTGGTGAATAGGATTGTTAGTCCTAATAAAAATACTTTCTTCATGACACTTGATTTTGAGGTTTAATTTCTGTTGCAATATTAGCGACATAAAATTTGCCTGTCTGTCTGTGGTGGTTTAAATGTTATCTCAAATTGTTATTTCGACTGTTCTATTTGTAAAACTATTATCCTATTTTGACAAAAAATGCTCAATAGCATTCCTTTTTGAGTTTCATGATATAAATTTGCAAATCAGTTTCCTAAACCGATGTCTTTTTTGGAAATGAAACCAACCTTACAATCTATGAAACTCGAGTATATTTGTTGTTACATGTTTTTTTTGATTTAAAAACACGCAAATCTTTATCACTATGAAACACATCTTCCTTTTTATTCTTTTGATGCCACTTCTTCTTAATACATCATGTGGTAGACATCAGCAACATCAGTCTGAGTCTGATAGTCAGTCTATCAGCACTTCTGTATCCAACCAGAATGTGAACACAATTGCAGAAGATGCTTCTGGTTATATTTGGCTGGGCACTTTTAGAGGGTTAAATAGATATAATGGAAATGATTTTCATCAGTATTTTAATACTGAAGATAGTATGAGCGTGGCTGATAACCAGATTAAGGCAATTTATAAAGATTCAAAAAAACGCTTGTGGGTTGCTACGGTGAATGGAGTTTCACTCTATGGCGAAAATGGGATATTTTCTACTGAGCCTACTGAGGCAATAAGTCGAAATACAATTCAGATACTTGAGAATAAAGAAGGTCGTATTTTTACCAATATGGTTTATCAACTTTGTGCATACGATCCTGAAAAAAAGATATTCAAAGTCGTCATTGATCATTTTTTGGATAATGAAAATTTCGTTAACACGTGTCATATCGATAAAGCAGATCGGATTTGGTCTGTTACAGCTTATCATATCAGCTCTTACAATAGCTCTACACTAAAATCGCTCTCTATTGCAAAATCAGAAAAACCAATTCATTACTCCTTTCTTCGTGACAATGGAGAGCTCTGGCTCGCAGCCCAAAACACACTGATGATATTCAATACAAATAGCGGAAAATTCATATCCATTCCAACAGCAATCATTCAGCATCCGGTTCTTTCAAAGTCCATGATTACCCTTATTCATCCGTACGACAATGTTTCGCTACTTATCAATACCCAGAAAGACGGTTTGTTTCTGTATAATTCAAACTCAGGTAAAGTAATCAGACAAAACGAGAGTGGCTTTCCATTTGAGGCGCCAAACTTTGAAATTACATCGATGTTTACTGATTCAAAGAAAAATTTATGGATTGGATCTACGGATCAGGGCTTTAAGGTTATCTATTATTACAAAAAGCATTTTAACAACAACAACTTTCTGCAAGCCCGTTTTCAAAATAAATCGGTCAGCTCTATCTCCCCCGACAAAAATAAAAATCTGTGGATTGCAACAACCCTGCATGGTCTTTTTGTGTATAACATTGAAAGTCAGGGAATGCAGGCAGTGAATACGGCCTCGTTCTTTACCGATGATAAATCTTATAAAGCCCGGGTGAATCATCTTTTTGTGGATGCCGACAACAATATTTGGTTGCTTACCAATACCAAGTTGTTGAAATGCCGTTATATTAACAACACACTGCAGAGGCAGGAATCATTTCCCTTTTCTCACTTATTGTTTGATATTACGCAGGATCATAACGGAACCATCTGGGTTGCCGGTGGTGGTGAATGTGTATTTGCACTTCGCAAAGGCGAAAAGAGTTTCCGGAAAATACAGCTTTATCCGAAGGGGTTTAATTTTTCGGCAAAAATCCTGACGCTTTCTTCGGGAGATATTCTTGTCAGTTCCTTTAATCAAAATTTGAGACTGATTAACCCAGCTGACTTTTCGGTAAAGGAGATTGAAATTAAAAAATATATGAAGCGATCGGTTTTTATTCCGATTGATCTGGATGAAGATTCCGAAGGGTATATCTGGATAGCTACCATCACCAACGGGCTTTTGCGTTATTCGCCCAATACTCATAAAATGGAACAAATGAAAGGGCTTTCATGTAACGATGTCAACAGTATTGTTGAAGACGTTCAGGGTAATATGTGGATAGGAACATTGTTTGGCTTGTGCAAATTTGACAAAACATTGCAACGCTTTGTCTCCTATTATGCCAGTGACGGTATCGGGGGCAATCAGTTTAACGAAAGGAGTGTATGTACGTTACCCGACCATACATTGATATTGGGGGGTACTCATGGACTTACTTTTTTTAACCCGCTTGATGTTGATTTAAAAAGACATATTCCTCTTTTATTTGAAGATCTGAAGATTCATAACCATTTGGTGAGACCTTCGGACGAAAAGTGTATCGATAAAGAACTACTCTATAAACCAAACATCCATTTAAACTATAGAGATAACAGTTTTTCTATCTCCTATTCGGCAATTGACTATGGAGAATATACGCGCGTACGTTATTTCTATAAACTTGAAGGTTTTGACAAACAATGGATAGATGCCCATAATGACAGATCTGCATACTATTCAAATGTTCCATCAGGGAATTACATTTTTAGACTAAAAATCACGAACAACGACAATACTAACGTGGAGACCGAAACATCCATTCCTGTTTCGATATCAACCCCATTTTGGTTAAGCTGGCCTGCCCTTTTGCTTTATGCTGCCCTGGTTGTTGCCTTAGTATGGTTCATCAGTAATTTATATTTTCGTATTAATATAAACAAAGCCCGTGCTCTAATGGCTGTTGCTGAGAAGGAACAGGAACAGCGTGTAAATCTAATGAATATGAGTTTTTTTTCCAATATTTCTCATGAATTCCGTACTCCACTAACAATGATTTCCGGGCCGGTAGCCACACTATGTAAAGATGAAGATATACGGGGAGAAAGTAAGACGTTGTTGATTACTGTACAGCGTAGCGTTAATCGAATGCTAAGGTTAATTAACCAACTAATGGATTTTAATAAACTTGAAAATGATACATTAAGGCTTTATGTCAGGAAAAAGGATGTCGTGGAGCAAATAACCCAATTTCTTGAAACATTTAGAGTAAATGCAAAAGAGAAAGGAGTAGCATTGAATACTTATGGACTCGAAGAATCGTACAACATGTGGATTGATACTGATAAACTTGAAAAGATATTGTCCAACCTTATTTCTAATGCTCTAAAATTCACATTACAAGGTGGCAAAGTAGATGTTTGGTTTGATGTGATTTCCAGTGACGAAGCAGCAAAATTCTTTCCACTTACCAGCAAAGATGTTGATAAGGAATATGTTAAAATAACAGTCGAGGATACAGGACGAGGAATTCCCGAAGACAAACTCGAAAAGATTTTCGAACGTTACTATCAGGTTCAGTACCAAACTAAAGAATTCTACAATTGGGGAAGCGGTATAGGACTTTATTATGCCCGCCGCCTTGCTGAACTGCATCATGGTTATATAAAAGCGGAAAACAAAACAGAAGGTCAGGGAACAATAATGAGTTTTATTTTGCCGATAAACAAAATGTCATATTCTGATGATGAAAGAAGAACTGACGAAGAAAAGGATGTTTATTACACCCTGCCTCAACCTTACGAAGAACCAGAAACGCCCAATAAAGAGCTTGAAGATGAAAAACCTACTTTGCTCATAATCGATGATGATACGGATATTGCTCACTATTTGAAAACGTTGTTTTCTTCTCGTTATCGTGTGGTTGTAAAATTTGACGCAGATAGTGCGTATAAATCTATAGAAGAAGTAATGCCCGATCTTATAGTTAGCGATGTATTGATGCCTGGAATTGATGGATACCAGTTTTGCAGAATGGTTAAAGAAAATATATCCTACAGCCATATTCCAGTTATTCTGCTAACAGCGAAAGCTACCGTCGAAAACCAAGTGGAAGGATTGAATACGGGAGCTAATGCCTATGTTACTAAACCTTTTGAACCACAGTATCTAATGGCGCTCATTAAATCGCAACTTCTCAATCGTGAACAAACGCGTACTATTCTTTCGAGTTCTACACAGACAGAAAAGATCGATGAAAGTGTTTTATCCCCACAAGACAATGCATTTATGTCAACACTATATAAATTAATGGAAAGTGAGCTTTCTAATTCTGAACTGAATATTACACAATTAACCGAAGCGCTGAAAATAAGTCGTACGAAATTTTACTATAAAGTAAAAGGGTTAACGGGTGAAAACCCCAACGTATTCTTTAAAACCTATAAGCTGAACCGTGCTGTAGAATTAATTCTCGATGGTAACCATAACACTTCTGAAATTGCTGATATGACTGGGTTTAGTACTCTGTCACACTTCTCAGCTAGTTTTAAAAAACAATTTGGAGTTTCGCCAAGTAAATATAAACGCCAATAAAAAAAGGATCAACCTCCCGAACCCCAAAAATGACGAGTATGTGTTATAAATTATTTTATGACACACCTGATATCCAGTTAAATCTAGTTTAATGCTTTAATAAATGTAATGCAATAGTCTTTATAATTGACGAATCGTTCTTAACTATTTGAAAATTTAGGTAGATTCTTCTGTTTTGCATAAGATAAACTTAAAAATCATAAAGTATAAAAATAGAATAATAAGACAGATAAATTTGTTAATATTCTATATAGCCATTTTGATTCTTATTTTCAATAAGCTATAGATATATATTCTCAAACTGTATTTGTTCTAAATTTACGGCCCCATGGCTCACATCGTTTTCAATATCCAAACTCATTCATAATTTTAATAGCACTCCTAACTTAAATGTCAATTCATTGTAAATACAGCAAAGATTAATTATCATCTTTTTAGTCACTCAAAATTTAGTGCAGGGTGCAAGCGTTTCTATATATAGAAACTTGCACCTTGCACAATGTATAAATATATAGTAATATGACACTTGCACATTTCAAAATAATTATGTATATTTGAACCTGAAAGTTTAGCAGACAACCATAAGTCATTGACAGTCAAAAAGTGATCTTTTTAGTATATTTCCTAATTCGTACCCCACAAGGGATATTTAGGCATAAATAACTGAATTTCAATAGAGTAATAAAGGAGGTTCATAAACCTTCCTCTCCGCAAAAAGGATAAGTCAAAAAACGACTTCCATAAGCCAAACCATACAAAATCAACGTTTTGTAGGTTTTTTTTCATCTTCCTACCTTGTAATTTAGTTGTTATAAAAGACAAAATTTAGCCATAAATAGACAGATTTTTAGGACTAAATCGTGACCTATTTTGAAAATCAAAAATAGGTCACAGAAAGTCCTCTTTTGGCATAGTTTCGACGTCTATTATCTACACTGCAATTATTTCATTTTCAATCAATAAACTAGTTTTGTAACGATTAAAAAATGAAATTATGAAAAGGACATTTAAGGTCCTTTTTTACTTGAAAAGGAATGCAATTAGAAAAGATGGTAGAATGCCAATTGTCACCCGCGTCACCGTTGATGGTATCATTGCGCAATTCAATACCAAGTTAGAAATTCAACCAACGAGTTGGAGTGTAAAAATGGGCAAAGTTATCGGGCATTCGTCTGACAACAAACAATATAATGCTCAATTATAGCAAATTAAAGCTTCGATCCATGGTATCTACCATGAACTTCAACGAAGAGACAACTATGTTACAGCAGAGAAAGTAAAAAATGAGTTTTTGGCGGTTAGTGAGCATCACAAAACACTTTTAGCCCTCTTCCAAAAGCACAATGACGATGTTCTTAAACTTATAGGTATCAGCAAATCTGACGCCACTTACCAGAAGTATGAAGTTACTCGTAAACATCTTCAAAAATTCATACAACTCAAATATCAGATTACAGACATTTCATTGAAGGAAATTAAAAACATATTTATATGTGATTTTGAAATTTATTTGTTGACAACAGCAGGCTGTAATGCAAACACAACTGCTAAATTTATGCAATTTTTCAAACGCATCA
>Ga0302215_10001487_pt1 | contig 16789 bp, 6 predicted proteins | sample II_Fen_N3_1_FD_194580 | JGI IMG/M metagenome (GOLD analysis project Ga0302215, IMG submission 194580) | Peat permafrost microbial communities from Stordalen Mire near Abisko, Sweden - II_Fen_N3_1 | ecosystem: Environmental > Terrestrial > Soil > Wetlands > Permafrost | place: Sweden: Abisko...
AAGTAGGAATAGTAGCCGTACGATTGGTTTCAACGCGTGGAAGCCAGAATGCATCATGGAGCTTTACCTGATTAAACGCAACCCCCTGATAAGGATAATCGGTGGATTGCGCCGCCAATGAACAGGCCAAAAAAGCTGCCGTGAGTGATAAAAGTATCTTTTTCATTTATCTAATACGTTGAAATTTATTTAGGAAGTATGTATTCAAGCGAATAAAGAACAAATCACCGGCAACTAATCCTGAAGTTATACTTATACAAAGGTCTTTTGGAACCAACACAAAATTAAACATATGTGTTATTAACATCTTTGGAAAATCGCCAATACGCTTAACAGTCTTAAGCTCTTCAGTTTTCATTTCAATTAAAAAAAATAGTTGGATAAATATCTTTCTCGTAATTATAATTGTCGTTTTCAAATTCGTACAATGTGAATTCGCCATTACGAGAGTGAATTTATTGTTGTTCCTATCGCAAAAGTAATCGAGTCTAAAGGAATAACAATAAAAAATATAAAATTAATGCCAAATCAATGTCGTTTAGTCTTTATCAGGCTTTTTGAAACAATATGTAACATGGTTCTGCCTGGGAGAAGGTTGTTCTTAACTTAATGTTTCGAACCAGGCGTTTAGCATGCCAGTAGAATACACCTTCGATTTGTATGACATTGCAAGTATTTCCACCTGAAATAGACTAATATTCTCTTCTATTTTACAAATCGCACCATCTCTGAAGCAGCCAGTAAAAAAGCTCCAACCCCAAAATTAGCTGTGGAATTGGCATCAATTATTTGTCCTGGAATGGCTTTATCGCCAATTGGTTGAACATAGCCTATTTTACCTGATGGTTGTAATGCTGTTGTTGAAAGATAATTCCATCCCTTTAACGCAGCAGACAAATATGTATTTTCATTCAAATACCCATTATTTATTCCCCAAAGCAGACCATACGTAAAAAAAGCTGTTCCGCTTGTTTCCGGTCCCGGTGCATGTTGTGGATCGAGCATACTACGTGTCCAGTAACCATCAGGCTGTTGACATTGAATGATTTCTTTAGCCATATCCATGTAGTGTTTAAGAAACAACTTGCGATATTTACAATCTTTAGGCATATCTTTCAACACTTTTGCTAATGCGGCAAAGACCCAACCATCACCACGTGCCCAGAAATCTTTTTTCCCATTCACACTTTTATGAGCGGGATAAATATATTTCGTATCCCGATAGAACAGTTTTGTTTTGGGATCATACATGATTCCTCTGGCATATAAAAAATACTCATTCAATTTATCAAGATAAAGAGTGTTGCCAGTCACTTTATACATTTTAGTCATTACGGGCATTACCATATATAATCCATCGGCCCACCACCAATAGTCATTTTTTGGAGTACTCATTTCATACTCCATCACTTCGCGTACCCGTGCAATTTTCTTAGTATCCGGAGCCAAATTGTACAAGTCAATATAAGTTTGGAAACAGGCTTGCCAGTCACCAAAAAGTACATGGTCGGAAGTTTCACCATAACTGTATTCCCATTTTGATTTATCAGTGGAATTTGCCCCTTTCCAATCGTTCTGAACTGCCCACTTTTCGGAATACTCACGATACTTTTCATTCAATGTAACAAAATAGGCTTCCATATTTCCGGTATGATATGCGGCATTGTCCCAAAATGAACTTTCTGGAGTGGTATGTGTCGATTGCCAGTAATCGTTTGCTTTCTCAATGATACTTATGAGTTCAGATTTAGAAGGTCGATTTTGAGCGATTCCCAGAGAACTGCTCATCAAAGTCAGAACAAGGATTAATTTATGAAACTTCATGTAACAAATTTATATGTTGATTTTTTTAATAACCACATTTCAAATAAATGAAATGCAGCATACAAAAATACTTATACTAAGCATATTTTAAGGATACAATTCAGTCAATAAGGTGGATTATATAAATAATTGAGGACTTCTTTTTGTATTCATACTACCTAATAAGTTGGTGGAATAAATTATTGTCTTATTTTATACCCATAGACACTATATTTTGATCTTAACTTATATTTCCTAAGTTGAAGAACCTGAGGTGCATTTAAGTCGAACCTTAACCTGATTCCAAATCACTCCTGATTTTGTTTCATTTTTTGAAAACCATCACACCGGAGTGGTTTCCGAATTCTAACGCAATCCATTCATGGATCAAAGATATTTCAAAGAGGGTTGAGAGGGGGTTGAGAGAGGGTTCAATGAGGTTTACCCCTCCTAACCCTCAACCAACCCTCAATGAACCCTCAATGAACCCTCTCTCAACCCCGAATAAATAGAGTCTTAGAGGCTGTTCAAAAAAGTGTGTCTTAATTATTAATCCATTAAAAAGTAATAAGTCATTTCCCTTCCAGCCTGAAAATTCAAATAAGATTTCCACCAGTTAAAACAATAAGACTGGGATGAGTCGTTTTTGGGGTCTTAAAAAAGTAAAAGGATCACTTTAAATACGACATTAATTTTTAATTACTACTAAAGTGTCTATTAAAATCGTATTATCATTTTTCTCTACCTATTTGACCATTTTGTCCCTATACCTTAAATTCTAATTGTGTATTTTTGTAAAATTGATTGATTCATTTAAACAACAATTCGACTAAGCAATTTATAATGAATAATTCATATTATATATTTTAAAACTTTTAAATCTAAAACAGAATGAAACTTAAAACAAAAATCAGATTAATTTTACTTATATCCACCACAAACCTAATTTCTGTTAGCGCTCAAAACTTTGAACTTCCAAACAAATTGGCAGGTCAGGTTTTTGAGCTCCATCAACCGGATTATAAATTAAGTCCATTTACCGGAATGACACGCCAGCATTGGAAAGATGCTTCCCTTTATATTTTAAAAGGTGCTTTTAGCTATATTCATTCGTTGGACGATCCAATGAAATTTCCAAAGCAAGTTGGCAAAAGTTATCCAAGAAATGATGGACAGATACCAACTGAAAAATTGGAAGGACTTTGTCGAACCTTATTTTATGCCACCCCATTATTAAAAGACAATCCGGATTTGGTAATAAATAATATCAAGGTAGCAGATTATTATCGGTATCAAATCACGAAGCTGATTGATCCATCGAGTTTAAGCTATATAAAACCCAGAGCAGAAAATGGAGGCCCGAGTCAGAATCTTGTGGAATTCGGGGCATTGTCAATATCATTATTAGCTATTCCTGAAGTGCTTTGGGAGCCACTTACTCAATCTGAAAAAGATAAATTAGCCGCTACTATGATAAGTTATGGTGATGGACCTACAGTGCCTTCTAATTGGAAATTCTTCAATATTTTTGTGCTTAGCTTTTTTGAAAGTAAAGGATATACTATCAACAAAAATCTATTGAAAGAATATTTGCAAAAGACGCTCGACCATTACCGTGGTGAAGGTTGGTACAATGATAACCCTGCTTACGATTACTACAGCATGTGGGCTTTCCAGATGTATGGAATGGTATGGTCTGAATATATTGGTAAAAAATATTATCCTGAATTTGCTCAAAAATTTTTAAATAATTTCAAAGAAGTAAAAGAGTATTATCCATACCTGTTTAGCCGGAATGGAGAAATGATTATGTGGGGACGTAGTATTTCATATCGGTATGCTTCAATTGCACCGTTCCCTTTGATGGGATATGAAAATGATCCTAAGACAAATTATGGTTGGATGCGAAGAATTGCTTCAGGAACTTTGCTCCAGTTTCTTCAAAACCCAAAATTCATGAAAGATAGCGTCCCTACTCTTGGCTTTTATGGACCTTTTGAGCCGGCTGTTCAATCGTATAGCTGCCGTGGAAGTGTTTATTGGAGTGGAAAAGCGTTTCTTGGATTGTTGGTTCCCGAAAACAATCCATTCTGGACTGCAACCGAGAATGAAGGAGCCTGGGAAAAAGAATTAGCAAAAGGAACCGTTAGCAATAAATTTCAGAAAGGTTCTGGCATTTTGATTACTGATTATCCAAACATCGGTGCATCAGAGATTCGAGCCTGGTGTCATGTACCGATTCTTAATGCTGGAGAGCCTTTCAGAGGCAGCGAAAATTATGATCGCTTATCTTACAATAGTGCTTTCCCCTGGCAGGCAGATGGCGAAAACGGGGAAGTAGCCATGAATTATGTAATTAAAAATAAAGATAACAAATGGGAAGCACTTAGACTTTTCACATTCAAAAAATTTGAGAATGGTATATATTATCGTAATGCTGTACTTGAAACAAATAAAAATATTCAATTTCTATTAGCAGACATTCCTCTTCCCAATGGTATTTTGCGTGTAGATAAAATTGTTAGCCCTGTATCCGTAGAAGTACGCCTGGGTCATTATGCCCTGCCTCAATTGAAAGAGCCCATAAAAGAAACAAATCGCGATATTAGAGGTTATCATGTTCGTATTATCAACAATGGCGTATATCAATTAGCATTAATTTCATTGAAGGGTTGGAAAACTATGGAAACAGTTCAAACCAAAGGATTACATCCACAAAGTGATATAAGCTCAGTCATTAATTTATCAAATCAACTTTTACCGGATACGAAAGATCAAGCTATTTATGCAACATTGATGTTATGGAAAAAAACAGGAGAAACGTGGACTGATGATGAGTTAGTTCCAATAAAGAAAATACAGTATTCCTCAGCTAAAAACTCTGTGACAATACTATTCTGGGACGGAGAGAGAAAAGAGGTAAGCTTTAATTAGTCTTGATATACACGTACCTTAATAAATAATTAAAGAGGGTGTTCAGAGATTGAACACCCTCTTTAATTTTCAATCATATTAGTAATATTACAACCCCGATTGACTCTGTCGTGACAACCGATATGTTCAGTACATTATTCTATTGCTCAGTCCTAAGTGAAATGCAATTTTGGTTGCAGGTGTTGAAGAATTACTGGTTAACTTTGATTAAGCACATTGTCATTGCAGTTCATAATTTATATAAACTATAAATCATTAAAAAATGTGATGGATTCAGATACGTTATTATTTAAGAACAACAGATAAATTAAATTACACACGTATACATATAAAGTTGTTATTCAGCAATATAAATACAATGACTGAATATTGAACCTATTTGAATGAATAGTTATCCCCCCTGAATAATCGATATAATATATTTGCATTCGTTTAGTAATGTATTACAAATACATAAAAACAGAACAAAATATTCGCTAATTAAAATATAAATATATTATGAAGAACAAAAACAGTTAACCCAAAGATATGGTGAATTAATATGTCATACCACCATACCACAAAAACACTTATGTAATCTAATATTAATTAAATCAAAAAAATCATGAACGTAAAAAATTATTTATTTCTTCTGGCTCTATCCGTTTGCATTATGCCAACGCTTTTTGCTTCTGAGAAGAGCAGTGCATCAAACAACCTGACGGCACAGCAACAATCTAAAGAAAGTCTTTCGGGAAGAGTAACCGACAAAAATGGAGAGCCCTTAATCGGAGTAAGCGTTAAGGTAAAAGGCACTTCTGTTGGGACTATCACTGATTTAGAAGGAAAATTTTCATTAAACAATATTTCTCCATCTACAGTACTGGTATTTAGCTACATTGGTATGAATAGTTTAGAACTTAAAGTAGAAGGTAAAACTTCGCTCAATGTAAAGCTTGAAGATAATTCAGTAAACATGAATGAAGTAGTTGTGGTAGGTTATGGAACGCAAAAGAAGAGCGATATTACCGGGTCAGTTACATCGGTATCAAAAGAACGCTTTTCTCAAATTCCCGTAACAAATGCTATGACCGCAATAGAAGGTGCAGTTGCCGGAGTTACAATTACAAATACATCATCCGTTCCGGGGAGTGCACCAACTGTCCAGGTTCGCGGTGTCAATTCTATTAACGCCAGTACAAATCCTTTAATCATTGTTGATGGTATTCCTTTCGAAGGTAATATTAGTTACATTAACCCCAATGATATCGAATCAATGGAAATTCTTAAAGATGCTTCTGCTGTAGCAATCTATGGAACCCGCGGAGCAAATGGGGTTATACTTATCACAACTAAAAAAGGAGTTGCTGGAAAACCAGTTATTCAGTATGCTGCTTATGCCGGAGTTGAGAATATTGCTCACGTTTTGACCCCAAGAAGTGGTGCCGAGTATGTTCAGAAGTATGCTGATTATATGTCACAGACTAATCAGATACAAACAAGTCCTGTTCCAAATTTATATGAAGTCGCTAATTACAATGCAGGCAAAACGACAGACTGGATTAAAGAAGCAACCCAACAAGGAATTATACAAGATCATAATCTATCCATTTCAGGTGGAGCAGAAAATGTAAAATACTATATTTCGGGAGATTATTTGAACGAAAAGGGAGTTGTTAAAGGGTATAACTATAAAAGAGCGGGGTTACGATCTAATTTGGAAACAAATGTAACTGATTATCTGACTACCGGTGTGTCATTGTTCTTAGTTTCAAATAACTATGATGGAAACAAGGTAAATCTACTTAACGCATCAGCTATGAGTCCTTATGGTCAGCTAATGAATACTACAACCGGAAAATACCAAATTTATCCAATGTACCCGGAATTATTATATACTAACCCGTTAATTGGGACATACAATGATAGTAAAGATCAGCGAGTGAATGTCAATACAAACTTCTTTGCTGAATTAAAACCAAAATTTGTTCCTGGGTTAAAGTATCGACTTAATGCTTCTTACAATTATAACCCGACAAATGCTTCCAGCTATGTGGGCAGAGATGGAAATGATAATTCCGGAACGGCTTCGATAACTGATACGAAAACAACACTTTGGGTAATTGAGAATATACTTTCTTATACTAAAGATTGGCAAAAACATCATTTTGACTTTACCGGATTGTATAGTTCTCAAAAAAATAATTATACTTCGGTTACTGCTGGTGCAGTTGGATTTATTAATGACATCTTGACTGTTAATAATTTGAGCGCAGGTGCAAAACAAACTTCTGGCTCATACCAAAGTAGTTATTCTATGCTTTCTCAAATGGGACGTCTGAATTATTCTTACGATAGCCGATATTTAATTACACTTACAGCCCGGCGCGATGGTTATTCCGCTTTTGGCGCAAATACGAACAAATATGCCACATTTCCTTCTTTAGCACTAGGATGGAATTTGTCAAACGAAAGTTTTATGAATAGTACAAAAAGCTTTCTGGATCAATTGAAAGTACGAGCTTCTTATGGGAAATCTGGAAACATGGCCATAGGTGTAAATCAAACATCACTTGTAGATAATACAGTTTCATATCCTTTTAATGGAGTTAGTAATGTGACTGTTTTAGCAAACATACTGGGTAATCCTAATTTGCATTGGGAAACAACTAAGGGTTTAAATGCAGGGGTAGATTTTTCATTTATGAACTCAAGAATTAGTGGAACAGTAGATGTTTATGACAACCGCACATCTGATTTGTTGTTAAAACGTAATTTGCCTCTTGTAACGGGATACTCAAACGTTTGGGATAATATCGGTATTGTTGGAAATAAAGGAATTGACATCAGTCTTAAAACGGTGAATATCAAATCTAAAGACTTTAAATGGTCAACTAACTGGAATTTCAGCACAAACAAGAATGAGATCATTGATTTGTACGGTGATAAAAAGAGTGATATTGGAAATAAATGGTTTATAGGGAAACCACTTGGTGCAATCTACGATTATAAGATGATTGGTGTATGGCAAACAGGGGATGCAGATTTAGCTAAATATAGTGCTAAACCGGGTGATCTTAAATTTCAGGATGTAAACGGTGATGGCAAAATTGATGCAAACAATGATAAAGTTTACCAAGGTTCTACACAACCAAAATGGATAGGAGGTATCACCAATACCTTTGATTATAAAAATTTCCACTTGAGTATCTTTATTCAAACATCGCAAGGTTCATTGAAAAATAATGTCGATTTAAATTATGCCGATGAACAGGGTAGAAGAAACACTCCTGCTGAAATAGGATACTGGACTCCGACAAATATGAGTAATACCCGTGCAGCACTGTCTTACAATAATACTTTGGGTTACGGGTATCCAAGAGATAATAGCTTTACAAGAATAAAAGATGTAACATTAAGTTATGTCTTCTCGTCGAAGATTCTTGAACATACGTTCTTTAGAAGCCTGACCTTATACGCTAGCGGCAGAAACCTTTACACCTTTACCAATTGGGTTGGATGGGATCCGGAAGATACCTACACAGGCAGAGGTATAAGTTATAATTCCACTAATAATGGACCTAATAATGGGACTATCAGTTGGACAAACAATTATCCAAGTGTAAGATCTGTGGTTTTTGGAATCAATGTAGCACTTAAATAATGATATTATAAAAATTAAAAACATGAAAAAGACATTTTTTTCAATACTGTGTTTGTTCCTGATGTTACAAACATTTATATCTTGTAAAGACTCGTTCCTGAATGAAACGAATTACTCTGCATATGCTCCGGCAACATTGACTGACTCGTTGGGATTTCAAGCATCTCTCAAAGGTTTATACACTCAGATGAGTTATTATTATACCTATAGTGATCATCAAGGCTGGGTTGCTGTCTGGCAAACCGGTACTGATATCGCTTATTCTACTCCTAATCAGGAGAGTCAGGAAATTCCATATTATAGTTATGATAAATTAGTTTCAACTGACGGTGCTGCATCATACACATGGAAGTGGGCCTATCAATTGATTAATAATGCCAATAATATTATTACCTCAGTTGAATCGCCGAGTATTTCAGGAATATCACAGGGAGGTAAAAACCAAATTGATGCAGAAGCCAAATTCTTCAGAGCTTATGCCTACAATATGTTAGCCACCTTATTTGGTCGTGTCCCTGTAATTACTAAGACTATCTCTGGACCTAAAACCGATTTTGTTCGGGCACCACTTGACAGTGTCAATACGTTAATTGAAAAGGATTTGATTTATTCAGCGGCTAATTTACCGTTAATTGATAATACAAATCAAGCCAGGGCCAATAAAGCCATGTCACAACAATTATTAGCAGAGGCTTATCTGAGAATGGGTAGACCTGCAGATGCAGAAGTCCAATGCAAAGCAATCCTTAATAGTGGTAAATTTAGTTTAGTTACAAGCAGATATGGTATAAAGAAAGCACTTGCAGGCGATCCTTTCTCTGATATGTTTATTTATGGGAATCAACGGAAAAGTCAGGGAAATACCGAAGCAATTTGGGTACTTCAACAAGAAAACCCAACTACAATAGTTGGTGGAACTTCAGGATCTCCACAACAACGAAGAGTCTGGGGTGCAGCATATTATAACATAGCGGGTCTTGCTATCTGTGATTCATTGGGGGGAAGAGCAATAGGACGTCTACGCCTGGACAACTGGGTTTTATACAGATTGTATGAATCAACAGATATGCGTAATTCAAGATTTAATATCCGAAGAAGATATACGTATAATGACCCGGCATACCCGGCTAAATTAGGATTACCTGTTCCATATAATAATGCTGACACTATATACAAAATTTGTCCCAGTACTACCAAATGGAGTTGTTATGATCCACTTGATGCTTTCGGATATTCAACAATTAAAGATTTTCCTATAATGCGTTTAGGTGAAACTTATTTGTTACTTGCCGAAGCTCAGTTTAAACAAGGAGGTGCTCATATAAATGATGCAGTCACTTCCATCAATACCCTGCGCGCAAGATCAAACGCATCACCTGTTACAGCAACTCAGGTTTCATTGAATCTTATTTTGGATGAAAGAGCAAGAGAGCTTTTAGCCGAAGAAAATAGACGTATGACATTGATGAGAACAGGAATGTTAGCCAAAAGAGCACTTCGCTTAAATAATGATGCTACCAGTTCACATCCGATTGTCGGTTTAGATAGTACATCTGTCAACAAACTATTATTACCCATTCCTCAAAGTGAAATAGACCTGAACAAGGATGCTGTTTTAGAACAAAACGCTGGTTATTAAGTATAATAGAGAAGAAGTTGTTGTTTTTGAAAGGGATGCACTTTATTGAGCATTCCTTTCTTTTTAAAAGTAATTACGACTATTGACAATACTATGAATTTATCTCAATTAAAAAGATAATTTTATTATATCAGAAAAGTAATTTAAATTTACAGCATAAAAGATTGAATATTCTACTCTAAAAATGATATACCTGTTATGCAAATTAATTATCAGGTAGTAATACACATTTACGCTATTTTCAAGTTTATTTTCGACTTATGACAAGTATAAAAAATGAAAAATAGAAAGACTCACTTTGAGAAACCGTTTATTGTCTTAATAATTATTTATTTGATAACATCTCTTTTCCCTCAAGGAACTCTTGCTAAAAAAGAATCATCGACAGCTATAAGCGCATCTGTTGAGAAAAGAAGTTCTAAATTTACTATTACTTCTGATCAGATTCCAGAAGAAAAAGTAAAGTCTATTATTCGTGAAATGCTGGTGAAGCATCTTCCCTACTCTGAAAGCATTTACAGATCGGGTGGTTATTTTGGAAATGGTCAAAGTACAGAGCATGGAGCCAGAACAAATGCTGATTATGCTTTGATTTATTCGTTTATTTACAAATACTGTAACAAACAAACTTTGCCAACTGGCATAACTATTGGCACTATCAAAGAACATGCACTTGCAGCTATTCGTTACTCATATAATACTCACAAAACAGGAACAATACATTGTACTGACAGTCATAACTGGGGGCTTGTCTGGGAATCATCACTTTGGAGTAGTTCAACAGCTTATGCTTCGTGGTTAATGCAGGATTATCTCACAGAATCAGACAAAAAAGCTATTAAAACTCTTATTGTTACCGAAGCAAACTATAATCTTTCCCGAATAATTCCAACAGGTGTCAATTCGGATACAAAAGCTGAAGAAAACGGTTGGGATACTAATATCCTTTCTATAGCAGCCTGTATGTATCCTGAAGAAAAAAATGCCGAGGCATGGACTTTCAAGTGTAAACAATTTGCCATGAATGCATATAGTGTTGTAGCAGACTTATATAGAAAAGATCCAATTAAAGACCGCGTTGATGGTAAAACAATTTCGGAATGGTATATCGGGGCTAATTTATTCCCTGATTACGCTCTTGAAAATCATGATTTTTTTCATACATCTTATTTAAACATTCCGATTCAGGAAATGTCCGAATCGCTCCTGGCATTCAAGGCCATTCAAAATCAACTAAATCCGGTCTTTCCTATTCCTGATGCTTTGAAACATAATGTTCCCGAGGTTTGGAATACCATGTTGAAAGAATTGATTCTTGCTGATGGAGAATTGGCTATGCCTAACGGAAACGATTGGTCCATGTATATCTATGATCAACTTGCCACCTATTCTGCACTGGCTTGCATTTACAGAGATCCTGATGCATTAATGCTTGAAAGTATAACCCTGCAATATGCCCGAATGCGTCAGTCTACTACTCCAGATGGTGCGTTTCTATTAAAGCCGGATGTTGCAGAACGACGTATGGCAGTTATCGGTCATAGATTAGTTTTTGCCTATTTGTACCACCTCTTTTACCCAACTACCGGAATCATTGCAACCAAATGGGATGATTTCAGCCAAAAACATGAACTCACAAAATTATTACCCTACAGCAATATCATACGAAGCAATAACCAGAATAGATTTGTAACATTCTCCTGGTTTCAATCTGTAGATGGTAAAAGTTACAAATCTTACATGGGTATGATATCGCCAAACTCAGTAAACTATAGCAATATTATATTCCCCTATAAAACGGCTAATACCGGTAACTTTACAGGATATATTGATATTAGCGGACACAAGCGTAATGCTTCTTTTATATCGAACACGTATTCCATGTATCCTAAAAGTTTCTCTACTTCAGGAAAATTGAGTGTTACTGATGGCAATATGACCAAGTATTTGACATTCTATTCTACACCGGGGAACTCAATAATATATCAGGAAGATATGATAGCCGAAGTTCCGGGAACCATACTAAAAGATGGTGGAATGTTATTGGGTATTACAACTGACATCCTAACAAACAACTCTCGTACACTTTATTCTCAGGCTGGCAGTATCAATTCTAATGGCGATTCAGTAAGTGCCATTAGCGGAAATTGGGTGAATGTTGATAATAAATTAGGAATGGTCGTGAATGGCGGTAATGGAATTGCTTTTGGAGAAAAAGAATTATGTACTTCAATAAATGTTTCAAAACTTTACGGATCATACTCTACAGCATTAAAAACATTTACATCAGGTGATGTTGTATTTTCACGTTCAGCAATTGTATATCCGAAAGTAGATGCTAAAACGACTCAAACTCTAGCTACTAAAGCTAAATATCCAACTATGGAAAACGGTTGGAAAGCTACAGCTGCCGAAGACCCTGATAAGCGTAGACATGTAGTTTTGTCGAACTTTCGTTCATCTGCACATTCAACTATAACCTTGTCATATCCTCAGGGTGCTCCTGTATTTGATAGAATAACAACCATAACCAATTCAACCGGATCAGCTACATTTAATTGCATGCCCAATACTTCTGCTGCAAATGAGTTATACTCGTATATAAAAACACGCACATTGCCATTGTTAGCTGTTCAGGGTGACAATCCGTATTCGGTTTATGTACTGAATCCCAATAAAGTAGATGTACCTACCACTATTTCAATATGGCATAGTGGAAAATATAAAACTTTCAGTACAACAATAAAGCCAAAAGAATGTAAGTTTATTCAGAAGCTAAATAATTCTACAACAACCATTATAGCGCAGTTTCCCGGCGGTTATCGTAATATTTCACAAGGGAAGTCTATCGTTGCGAATGATCAATGGCCCGAACACTTTCCATTTGCAACTATCGACAATATTGACAGCACTTACTATCAATCACTTATTTTACCTACTACTAAAACTCCAGAAGAGTTAACATTAAGTCTGTGGGGATTATATAGATGCAATAAACTTAATATTAAATCTGTTCTTGGAATAGGAGCCAAAGACATTGAAATTCAAACATCAATTAACGGAACAGCATTTACAACTGTTAGTTATTCCATTTTGCAAAATACTACTGAATTTCAAACCATTAATTTTAATGATTCGGACACAAAATATGTTCGTTTAAAAGTTAACTCTACTTATGGAACAAACAATGTAGGTATAGCCGATATCCAATTGTTTGGTTATCCTGAATAATGGAGATAATGTATTCAAAAAATTGATTACTAAGTGATTACTGGTTATGAAAAAGGAGAGTCACTATTCTCCCTTATTATATTCAATTTTTTTTTGATTCCTGATATTCTTTTGGAGTAACTCCAAACTCTAACTTAAAGCATCTGCTAAAGTACTTAGGATCATTAAAACCTACTGCAAAGGCTATTTCAGATATATTACCTTTATTATTAATAAGCATCTGAGCAGCATGTTTTAATCGAACATTTCGAATAAATTCTCCTGGTGAAAGTCCTGTCAAAGATTTCAGCTTCCGGTGTAAAGTAGACTTTGATGAAGACATATTGATAGCAAAATGATCAAAGTCGAATGTATCATCAGAGAGTCTTTCTTCAACTTTAACTACTGCTTGTTGTAAAAATAATTCATCCAAAGAGCCATATTCCATCGAAGAAATATTAATTTCTTTGTTCATTTTAAATTTCTCAACTTTTTGTCTTCGTTTGCTTATCAGATTTTTTGTACGTGCATCAAGAACCGCCAATTCAAAAGGCTTTGCAATATATGCATCTGCTCCTGCATTATAACAATCAATACGATCTTCAGTGGAGTTCTTGGCAGTCAACATTAATACATTGATATGACTGGTAGAAACATCATTTTTAATAATTTTACAGAATGTCAATCCATCCATTTCGGGCATCATCACATCACTTATTATTAAATCAATTTCATTCTCCTGTACAATTTCAAGTGCTTGTATTCCATTTTCAACACTTAAGACTTTATAAGTACTGGAAAAATAATCAACAATCAAATTATTCAGTTCGCGATTATCCTCAACAACCAGTATGGTAAAATCTTTTCCATTTTGAATTACTTCGATAGTTTCCGTATCTTCCGCATCAATTTCAATATCAATCACCTCGGGAATTTTCTGCAATTCAATCTTTTTAGACTCTTCCACAGAAAGCTCCTCGTCAGTGTAAGCTGCCTTCGAAACAGGGATTTGAATGCTAAACGTAGCTCCTTCTCCAGGAGTGCTTTTTACCTCAACGCTTCCTTTATGAATTTGTAAAAGATCATAAGTAAGTGCGAGTCCAATTCCATGACTCTGACTTTGATCAGAATTGCTACTGATATAAAATCTTTTAAAAATATGAGGCAAATCTTTCTCTGCAATTCCATCACCGGTATCAGAAACAGTAAGGCAAAGATATATGTCGTCCATAAGTGTTTCAAATTTCATTTTTACTTGAATTGTACCTCCTTTAGGTGTATGTTTAAAAGCGTTTGATAACAAATTATAGATAACTTTATCCAATTTATCCGGATCAAAATAAGCCAGATAACTTTCATATTCACATTCAATAGAAAATTGTATGTTTTTTTCATTGATAAGTGGACTGAAATTCGAATGGCAGATATTATTTACAAAACCGACAATATCATTAGGAAGAATTTTAAGTTTCATATTGCCACTCTCTGTTTTGCGAAAAACCAGAATTTGTTGAATCAACCTTTTTAATCTATTGATATTGTCTTTCATTATCTCAAATTGAACCGATTCACTTGCATTTTTCTTTTGCATGCGTTCAATAAGCAGCATTATAATAGTTAATGGAGTTAGCAACTCATGCGATATATTCGTGAAATAGCGTAATTTTATCTGAGTTAACTCTTCTGACTTTTCTTTTTCAATATGTGATATTTTAAGTTCGTTCCGCAAGCGGATACGATTAGCAATATTCTTGGAAATAAAATAGGCACTTAGTCCAATAACCAGCATATAAATGAAATATGCCCACCAGGTTTGGTAAAATGGGGAGTGCTTAATAATAGTTATGGAGGTAATTTTATTACTCCACCGACCATTCTCGTCTGTTGCCTTTATTTCAAAAACATATTTTCCGGAAGGTAAATTCGTATAATTCACAAACCTTCGATTGTTTCCCACATAAACCCAATCTTTGTTGATTCCATTGAGTTTATATGCATACTGAATTTTATCTGCGGAAGTAAAATTAAGAGTCGAAAACTCCAGACTCACATCGTTATCATTACTTTGCAGAGTTAATTGTTTTTTGTCTGCATTGAAGTACTTATCAGTTTCATTATCAAAAATTGATTGATTCTTTACTTCTATATCAGTAATTACCACTCTTTGTTCATTTGTCGGTTTAAAGTTTAATACATTAGGTGAAAAAACACAAAAGCCTTTATTTCCACCAAACATCATGGTTCCATTTTCTAATTTAATACTTGCATCTTTAGCAAATGAACTAACCAAAATACCATCCGACTGGGTATAATAAGTAGTTACATGATTGGCTGGATTAAACCGAATTATTTTTTTTATGGTAGAAATCCACAAAGTGCCCATGTCATCTTCCAGAATTTCCAGAACTGATTCTTCTGTTATACCGTATATTTTACTTACATCTTGCATGGAGTTGCTTTTTTCGTCATAGAAATAGATACTGCCTACTCTTGTTCCAATACACACATCACCATTCTTACGACAACAAATAGACTGAATAGAGTTACTCTGCAGGTTACCTATCTTTTTGCTAAAGTTTATCATAGTGGAATAAGGCTTACTTCCACCCAGTTTTTGGAGTTTGATAACTCCTTGCTTATCGCTTCCTATCCAGATATTCCCTTTTTTATCCTCACGAATAACAGTGATATTGTTAATATTAGGACTAATCAATATCACTTTATTACTCCCTGCAGGCCTTTGATATAAACCATTATCTGTTCCTATCCACACATTCCCCTGTGAATCTTCGCAAAAATCACTAATGGTGAATTCATTATTACCAGCGATTGGGAGAATCTTAATTTCATTGGACTCACCTACCCTATCACTCATAATATAAATATCACGTTTACCTTCTCTGCTCAGCCAAATTTCATGGGTACTTTTAATTCGTTTAATGGCAGAAACACTTTGTATGTTTCTGATAGACGACTGAACCGGAGAAACTACATCTCCCGTTTTAGGATTGAGCAAATACAAACCCAACCTATTGAGAACAATATATATAAATCCATTCACAGATTCGCAGAAACCAACTACAATTGGAGGAAAACCAACCTTTTCTTTTAATTTAGTCAACGAGTTGGTCTGCAAAGATGTATTATTAAAATTCAGACTAAAAATACCTTCACCTACCGTGCCTAACCATAAATTACCTTGTCGATCGCGAACAATCTCATGGAATAGCTTATAATACGGTTCCGGAAACATTGATTCCGAATTAATCAAATTGTAAGTTGTATTATTTTTCTTTTCCAAAACTATCAAGCCGGTAAACGAAACCACCCAAACATATCCGACTTTGTTGTCTCTGACAATGCTATAGGTTATGTTACTGATAGTTGTGGGCTTTCCATTTTTGAGAACTGTTATGGGTGTAAACGGATTTCTAGGTAGTGCTGTTGCATCCATCGAATACAATCCATCTCCCCATGTACAAATCAGAAAATGATTCGGACTATCTTCAATCATTCTAAAGGGATTGTTAGTTGTACCAATGGTAGGTAATATAAGAAAT
>Ga0302215_10001489_pt1 | contig 16758 bp, 10 predicted proteins | sample II_Fen_N3_1_FD_194580 | JGI IMG/M metagenome (GOLD analysis project Ga0302215, IMG submission 194580) | Peat permafrost microbial communities from Stordalen Mire near Abisko, Sweden - II_Fen_N3_1 | ecosystem: Environmental > Terrestrial > Soil > Wetlands > Permafrost | place: Sweden: Abisko...
CTTATTGAACAAAAAAGTCTCGGCACAGAGTTCGTTGCTCATTGGCAAGTTGCCTCCGGCATTATTTTGGATGAATGGCAGATTCCCGCCATGATTATACAAATTCCGGTGGAAAATGCAATAAAACATGCCCTGCGGACGAAACAAGGTGCTAAACAATTACACATCATTGTTAGCTCTGTTAGCGATAATTTAGAAATCATTATTCAGGACAATGGAGCCGGTTATCATCCCGAAACAAATACAACTACATCCGGAACAGGTACCGGACTAAAGGTGTTACAACAAACCATTCAGATTTTGAACCGAAAAAACACAAACAAAATCGGATTCTTCATTACCAATATCCAGTCGGAAGACAGCACCGGAACCAGCGTAAAAATCAGCATTCCAAAGCACTATAAGTTTGACATTTAAAAGTAATGGATCGTTACAAAGCAATTTAATGTCGTATTTATGAAGAAGAAAAATAGAACGCGGATCTTACGGATTAAGCGGATTTACGCTGACAATATTTAAATGGATTTAAAACAGATTTAAATCATGCTTGCATGACTTATAATGCCTAAGTAATTGAAAATCATTTCGACTTGTAGAATCGAAGATCAACGCAGTTAAATTCAAATCTGTTTTTTAAATCAGCAATATTAGCGTTTATCCGCGTTCCATTCTTAAAACAACCAAACTTATACGATCTCTAATGAATAATTTAAAAGCAGTTGAAAATGACAAACAATAGATATTCTGTAGCCATTGTTGATGATGACGCAAGTTGTATCAACAACCTCCAACAGTCAATAGCCCGATTTTCAGAATTGAAACTGGTTGCAACCTCGCAATTACCATCTACCGGAAAAGCCGCTATTTTGGAGCACCAGCCAAGCCTACTGTTTCTGGATGTAGAAATGCCCGAACAAACCGGACTAGAACTTTTGACCGAAATGCAGGATACAACTACCTGGAATATGCAGGTAGTTTTTTATACCGCCTACGACAAATACCTACTTGGAGCACTACGAGCCTCAGCTTTTGATTATTTACTGAAACCGTACACCGATGACGAATTTAATGTAGTCATACATCGATTTCTAAAGCAAGCTACTAAAACCCAGTCGCCGCAACTATTTAAAGAAACCATCTCGGCTCTTTTGCCCGAAAAACGCCGGTTTATGATTGCCACTGCTACCGGTTATCAACTATTACGGACCGAAGATATTGGTTATTTTGAATATCACAGCATTCGAAAAATCTGGTTCGTTACACTCGAAGATTCCAAAAAGCTACAACTCAAACGCGGTACAAAGGCCGATGACATTCTAGGATTATCTTCGTCGTTTATTCAAATTAGCCAACAGCACATTATCAACTTCGATTATCTTACATTTATCGATGGTCAGGGCTGTTTGTTATGCCCTCCTTTCGAAAGCGTAGCATTAAAAATCTCCCGCAACTACCTCAAATTATTGCAAGAACGCTTTGAATCCATCTGAAAATATTTAAATTTACCCTTATTCAATTAACTTCTTAACAGGTCTTTGTGTAAAAATTCCTATTAAAAGATTCCAACCAGTCACATATTTCTACCACTTAGTTGCGTTATTTACCACTTATCACACGGATACAACATCTTAATGTTATTTCGGGATTTTATGATTTTATAACACATTCAGTTTTGGTTAACTTTGCCGAAGTTTTAACCAAATGGTCATGGAGAATAAAAGTTATAAACTTGTCGTTCCGGTAACTCATACACATTGTTTGGAAATCATTTCCAAAAAGCACTCAATGCAACATTCGGGGCAACGGCTGGGTGCTAAAAACATAAAAGTGTTTGAGTCGGCCGACAAAGAAGCTGCCAATTATTCTGAACTACCGCAAACCAATAAACTGCCCAAAGAATTCCTCCAACTTATTGAACTCACTCAGTCGATACTGACCCAATACGTTAGTACTAACCGAACACTAATGATTGCCACCGCCACCGGATACCAGTTGCTGCAAGCCAATCAGATTGTATGTTTCGAATACTCTAAAACTAAAAAACAATGGTCGGCTATACTAACCGACCGTTCGTGTTTACAGCTCAAACGAAGTACCATTGCCAACGATATATTAGATTGTTCTCCGTCGTTTATTCGGATCAATCATCAACACATTATCAATTTCGGATTCCTAAGTGGTATCGATGACAAAGTATGTAAGTTGTCGGTGCCTGTCAGTAATTCTGAAGAACTAATTATCTCACGCAATTACCTGAAAACATTGCAAGAGACCATTAAAATGATATAAGAATTCTGATTTGCGTTAGATTTTTGGGTTTGTTTACCTAAATGTTGCAGTAATACTTTGTTGGTTTTACTGCAACATTTTAAAAATGAACTGAGAGATGCGTGAAAGATTAGATAAGAGCTTCAGAATTCTGAACTTATCAAAAAGAATATAAAGATTGTTCTCAGAATTCTGAAGCTAACGAAATAAAGAAAAACAGGAACTTCAAATTTCTGAAGTAGTTGAAAAGTTGTAGAATACTCATCTCAGATTTCTGTTGTTACGGGAATAAGAAAAAACATAAGCTTCAGAATTCTGAGTATTTCCACTTGAAGAAAAATTGCACTCTCAGAAAGTTAGTGTTAAAGAGTTGAAGAAAAACAAGAGCTCCAAAAATCTGAGAACGTGAAATACGAACAAAATACAATAAAACAGAATGTATAAAGCAAAAAAACATCCAAGAAATAATGTTGAATTTTTAAAATACTGCCCATTATAAACTATAAATGAGTTACTAATTATTCACCCTTAAATTTAAAAAACATGATCTCAAGTCTAAATTTCGCATTGTTCCCAAGTAATGAGTTGTTTACCTTCAGTAAAAATGTCATTGCACTGGCAGAAGCCAAGAAGCTTAAAATACCAGCTATTGAGCCATTTTTGTTAAACGCGAATACAAAAACAATAGCTTTTCAGAGTGCGCTCGAACGTGAATCCAAAAATCCTCTTATCAAAAGTCAGTCGGACAGTGATAAAATACGCATAGACGCTTTTATGACTTTTCGTAATTACAGCGAATCTGCTACTACGCGGCAGAAACAAGGAGTACCCGAAGCAGCCGCTGTGATTATTGCTACAATTCGCAAACATACATGGACAATCCAGTCGCTTGGACAAAAAGCACGAACCGCAGCAATAACCAACATTATCTCAGAAACCAAAACCAAACATGCTGCCGAACTAACCTTAATTGGTGGTGATGAACTGCTCGATGAGTTAACTCATGCAGAGCTTGATTATGAATCTGCATTTAAAAAAGTGCAAGAATCCATAGCAACTTCAAATGAACCGACAGTAGCCGATACACGTCCCGAAGCAGTAGCAGCCATCAAAGCCCTGTTTCAGATAGTAAGCTTGCAAGAAATCTCAGCTCCATCGGCCGACGTGGCAGCACTTATCAGCTCGCTTAACGAACTTATTACCACTTCACTGTCTACCGTAAAAGCCACCGGAACTCGAGCCGAGAATAATAAGAAAAAAACAACTGACGATACAACAAAATAGTTTTGGTGTTCACTATCACCTCCCGGGCAGGTTCAATTAAGAGCCTGTTCGGGTTAATAAAGAAATACGGAAAAAACCCGAAAATCCGAAAAAGAGTAGGGAGCAGATGCTGAAAAGCTGGAGAGTAGGCAAAATGTAAATATAATAAGTATGAAACGGACAATTTTCACTCTTTTTGTTTTATTACTCAGTTATTCACTCTATGCTTTTACTGTGAATGGTATTGAATACTATACAACTGGAACAAGTACAGTAAGAGTAGGCTCTAATGGAAGTTATGCGTGTACGATTTCATGGAAAGGAACAACTTATTCTGTACCATGTGGAGGAACTTATACTGGTAGCCTTACGATTCCTTCAAGTGTGACTTTTGGTGGAAAAACATATTCGGTAACATCGATAAGTAGTGATGCTTTTTACGGTTGCGGAGGCTTGACGAACGTCACTATTCCTTCGTCGGTAACATCGATAGGAAGTGGTGCTTTTTGCGGCTCGGGCTTGACAAGCATCACCATTCCTTCGTCAGTAACGTCAATAGATGATTATGCTTTTTATAGTTGCAGCAGTCTGACCAATTTCCAAGTAGATATAAATAATGCAAATTATTCTAGTGTAGATGGAGTTTTATACAATAAACAGCAAACAACACTGATAGAATGCCCAGTGACAAAACCGAGCATCACCATTCCTTCAACGGTGTCGTCAATAGGTGATTATGCTTTTTACAATTGCAGTCGCTTGACAAATATTACTATTCCTTCTTCGGTGACATCAATAGGTTGGTCTGCTTTTTCCGGTTGCACGGGCTTGACAAACATTACTATTCCTTCATCAGTGACATCAATAGCTGACGATGCTTTTTACTTTTGCTATAGGTTGACAAGTATTACTATTCCATCGTCAGTGACATCGATAGGAAATGGCACTTTTTCTAGCTGTATAGGTTTGACGAGCATCACCATTCCTTCGCTGGTAACTTCAATAGGTAATTATGCTTTTTACGGTTGCACAGGTTTAACAAGCATTGCCATCCCTTCTTCAGTAGCATCAATAGGAAGTTCTGCTTTTAAGGGTTGTACAGGCTTGACAAGTATTTCCATCCCTTCTTCAGTTGCATCAATAGGAAGTTCTGCTTTTTACGGTTGCACAGGCTTGACGAACATCACTATCCCGGTAACTTCAATAGGAAGTTCTGCTTTTAAGGGTTGTACCGGCTTGACAAGCGTTACCATGCCTTCGTCAGTAAAGTCGATAGGAAATTCTGCTTTTTTCGGTTGTGTTCATATAACGTCATTGCTTATTCCAACCTCAGTAACTTCGATTAACGATTCTGCTTTTTATAATTGTAGCGGTTTAACTGGAGTGTTGACTCTCCCATCAACAGTCAATTCAATAGGGAGTTATGCATTTTATGGATGCTCAAAACTTTCTGGGGAATTATCTATTCCATTGTCAGTTACTTACATTGGAAATTCAGCATTCCAAAATTGTAGTGGTATAACCACTCTAAATTATAACGCCCGAAAATGTACATACATGGGAAGTGCTTTATTACCCGTTTTTGGTGGTTGTAGCTCTCTGGCTAGTCTTATCATTGCAGGAGATGTGAATTCTATTCCAGATAATGCCTTTTATAACTGTAACAGGCTACAAGGAGCATTAACTATTCCAGCCGCAGTTACTTCTATCGGTAATTATGCTTTTTATGGTTGTAACAGACTTAAAGGACCGTTGACAATCTCATCCGCGGTTGCTTCTATCTGTGATTATGCTTTCTCCGGTTGCGATAGCATTACAACCATTAATTATAATGCTACTAATTGTAATTTTTATACTTATGGTGGATTCTCATTGCCTGCATTGAAGAATGTTGTAGTTGGAGAAAGTGTTAGCAGAATACGATACGAGGCTTTTATAAATTGCGCCGGTATTTCAACGCTAACATTTAATGCTATCAAATGCATTTCACTCGGAGTTGACGATTTCAACATTTCCACCTTCGGTAATAAATTACACTTAAGGACTATCAATATCGGAAGTAATGTAACGTATATTCCGGTTGGTGCTTTTAGAAACTGTGACAGCATTGCAAGTATTGTTATACCAGATAATGTTACTTCAATAGGAGTTTCCGCCTTTAATGGTTGCGATGGTCTTACTTATGTTTCGCTGGGTAATGGTGTAACTTCTGTTGCCGATTCTGCTTTTAGTAAATGTACAAAATTAGCCAATGTTACACTTGGCACATCAGTATCTACACTTGGTGCTGCCTCGTTTGGTACTTGCCAGAAAATTCGCAAAATAACCTGTTTGGGTGAAGTTCCTTACGATTGTAACACCAATAGTTTTGGTATTTCAGATTATGAGAAATCAATTATATATAGTTTAGCAAAACTATATATACCATCCAGCTCATCAACTGTTTACTCCATGGCTCCAGTGTGGAAAGAGTTTCTAAACCGATTTACGGTTGGAACTTCAACCGATGGAGTAACAATTACGCCTTCCAATACTACTGCAGTTATTTCATGGAGTCAGAATACAGAAGCCAGCTCGTACAAAATGATTATATATGGAGATGTAAACAGAACAGTGCGTATTTGTACGCTTTCTTTTAACGCAACAGGTCAATTAACATCCATCGCATTTGTTCGGAGTGTATCTGCAACGAAAGAAACCCAATATTCTTTTACTGTTAGCGGCTTAAATAGTGGCACTACATACCAATATACCATGACTGGTTACAACAGCACAAACGATGTGGTAAGTGTAAAACAGGGTACATTTACTACCACTGGTGTCTCGGCTTTGTCAAATACAGCAGTTCAGAATCTCATAATTTATCCGAACCCGGCTATTGATGCTATCCATATTACAGGTATATCAAATACAGCTAATCTACAACTATTGGATTTAAATGGACGAGTAACGATGAGCAAACAGGTTAGTAACGATGAAGCTGTGTCTGTTAGCTCATTGCCACAAGGGATGTATATCGTAAAGCTTAAAACTACTGAAGGCACGTTTGAAACTAAACTGATAAAGAAATAAAAACAAATTATAGTACCCAGAGTGCGACCATGAGTGTCGCACTCTGGTAAAATGCAATTAACAAAATGTCCAAAAAAATTGAAAAAGAGTAGGGAGCAAATGCCGAAAAGTTGAATAGGCCGAAAAACAAATTCAAAAAAATAAAAAAATCAATTATAGCTACTGTAATAGCAATTCTAATGGCGATGTCGTTAGGTACCCAAGAAACATGTCCAGCCTGTAATGGCTCAGGAATTAGTTCGGCAGTGGTATATCATCCTCCAACCTTTGGACTCGAGCGTTCCAGAATGAAAGAAAGTTGTCCGTATTGTAGTGTTATAGCTTATTATGAAAAAATGATATCGCATAGCAAAGGCGACATAAATCTAGAAAAAATATCGAAATTGAATTACTGACAACTAACAGGAATAATTCTTTAAATTAGAATAATATAGGTACTATATGCTAATTAGTTTATATTATTATTTTACGTTTATTCTATGAAATACAACGACTTAATCCATTATCAAAGTATAAACTAATTTCGAGCATGTACTTATTCTTTATTTTTAAAATCTAAAAACATTTAATATTATGAAAATCAAATCTTTATTTTGCAACTCAGTTTTAATAACTTTGTTTCTCTTATTCACGGTATCAATTGAGACTTATTCAATTAATTATACCATTTCATTTACTGGTTCTGGTGCAAGTTCTACTGTAGAAAGTGTAGTTGTTCAAAATCTCACAAAAGGTACCAAAGTAACTGTTTCTTCAGGAAACACTTTAAATCTATCAGATACACCAAATGCTATTGAACAAATAACAGCAAATGATGAAAGTATATGTGTATATCAAAACACTACTGAAGGAAAGTCAACAATGTCCTTTTACGTAAAACAAGAAGGGAAAACTCAAATTAATGCATATAGCATTGATGGCAGAAAAGTTATAACTACAAGTATGAATTTAATCGTTGGAAAGAATTCATTTGAACTATACCTACCCAAAGGATCTTATGTATTGCAAGTAGTTGGAACTGGATACTCATATAAAACAAAAATAATAAGTCAAACGAAGACAACATGCCAACCTAAAATCATATACACAGCAAATGAAAACAATAACCCCAATACTCGTCAAAAAAGTAAAAGCAGTGTAATTTCTATGTTATATTCTCCCAATGATCAACTACTTTACAAAGGCAACTCGGGTAACTTTAGTAGCTTGGTTGCTGATGTTCCAACGGGTAATAAGACTGTAAATTTTGATTTTATAGATTGTAAAGATGGAGATGGACAATATTACACAACAGTTACAATAGGTTCACAGATTTGGATGGTAGAGAATCTTAAAGCTACTAAATATAATGATGGTAGCACAATATTGAATATAACTACAGATGATGCGTGGAACAATTCATCTACGGGTGCATACTGTAATTATAATAATGATGCGAGATATGTAAGCTCTTATGGAAGATTATACAACTGGTATGCTGCTAATGATCTTAAACTTGCTCCGAATGGCTGGCATGTTGCTTCCGATGATGACTGGAGGATTTTGCAGAACTATCTAATAGCAAATGGTTATAATTATGACTTGTCAACTACAGATAATAATATAGCAAAATCATTAGCATCTAATTCATTTTGGCAAAACTATTTAGACACGAATATTCCAGGCTTTGAAGCCGTTCCAGGGTATAATCAACAGAGTAACAATAAAAGTGGTTTTTCAGCTAATCCTAATGGAAGTTTCGATTGGGGTTCGTTTAGATGGGCAGGAGTTGAGAGTTGCTGGTGGACAAGAAGCTCATCTCATGTTAGTTCATATTTAAACTATGATAATTCTAGTCTTACACGAGGCATTAATACTAGTTGGTCTCATTATGGATATGCTGTTAGATGCGTGAAGGATAAAAGTGCGGAAATTGTTATTGATAAAGACGGTCATATTTATAACACAATAAAAATTGGTACCCAAACATGGATGGCAGAAGATTTAAAAACATCTTGGTATAACGATGGGACTTATATCAACATAGTTTCCAGTCAAGATAGCTGGAATAAATTGACAACTGGGGCTTTATGTTATTATACAAACACATCTACTAGCTCATTTGACTATGGTAGTGTAGCTTTGTATAATTGGTATGCAGTAAGTTCAGGTAAGCTAGCACCAAAAGGTTGGCACATACCTTCAGAAACAGAATGGAATACACTAGAAAACTATCTAATTACCAATGCTTATAATTTCGACGAAACCACAACAGGTAATAAAATCGCTAAATCGCTTGCTGCAAATATCGGATGGAATAATTCTACAGTTTATGGTGCAATTGGAAATGACTTATCAAAAAATTACAAAAGCCAATTCAATGCTACTGCAAATGGTTGTAGAGATTATAGTGTAAATTGGACAATAAACAATTTCAAAGAATTAGGCTATTCCTGTTATTGGTGGACGAGCTCGTCAGCAGGTAGTAGTACTGCATATGCTCGGGCATTGTATTATTCAGGATCTAACTTGTATCATTTATCTGGAGCGAAAAGTTATTCTGGATTTTCGGTGAGATGTATAAAAGATTAAAGTGACATTAACTTAACAAAAAAACCAAATGCAATTGAATTATTAAATAACGAAGACAAAACAACGCCTATGTGACATTAGCTATAGACGTACAGATTTGGATGAAATTAGGGATAGTGTCTGTATTGTTATGAGCCAATGTAGAAAAAGAGTACTCATCTAACTGAAGGGATCAAGGTTACATATAAGCTGGCTTAAGACTTTTTGACTTTACAAATAACAAATTATTTAAATCAATTTTTTAAATACAACAGATCATGAAAAAAATTGTATTGCTATTGTTTTGCTTCTGTATAACTATAGTTGCTTTAGCTCAACCAATTAGTCAAGACAGTACACATTTACGAGATGTAAAGGCTTTAGTGGTTATATATGATATAACATATCCAAATAATAAACCATCGTTAAAATCTGTGTATTTCAATAAAGCCATCACTATGATTTACGGTGCGAAAGTCAACACAACTATTTATACAGAATCGGGAGATATTCAATATATGTTATCAAACGATTATAATGAAAATTGTTTCCAATTGTTTCCTAAACAACAATTTATGATAAAAACTAATAGAAGTGAAAAACCCTCCTTACCTGCTAATGTGCAAATGAATCAAACAATTTCAAATACAAATCAAACAAGGCATATAATGGATTACGACTGCTCTGAATTTAAAATTACCTCAGAAACACAAGTTGGTAATTTAAATCTCTCGTTTACAAACTATTTTTATACTTATGATAGTTTAAAGAATTATAGAACAAATTATACCAGTATAAAAGGAGTCACTGGACTTTTATTAGGATGCGATATGGATTTATCAAATGGAGTTGTGCAGTTATGGAGAGCAAGATCAATCACAGAACAAAATATTGATTCTTCCTTGTTTCAAATTCCTACAGATTATACAACATATTCAATGGCTGAGTATACCCAAAAATTAGCAACAGATAAATCTTTTCAAAAAGAAATGAATAAAGAGTTTGGACTAAATGATAAAGTTCTTAAAGTCTCGAAATGGAAAACATTCTTTGATGTTTTATTGAAAGTGACTCCTGATATATTAAGCTTAACAAGTGACGTTGTCAACAATAATTCAACTAATAGCAATTCTTATTCAAACCCCAATAATACAAACAGCAATAGAAGCACAGGACATATGGAATATGTAACTTGTACTTACTGTAAAGGTACAAAGTCTAATCCATCTCCTACTCAAGGCACTTGTTTTGGTCAAGACCATTCTCATTGGTGTGATGTATGTCAAAAGCAGGTACCTTGTAGTCATGGGGCTCATCTAAAATGCCCAAGCTGTAATGGCATAGGCAAAATCCAAAAATGGGTACCATAGATTGAGAAAGCTTAATTGAGTGAAGTTTGCTTATAGTAAACATTTACAGATAAAAAACTATCAGGAATACAACTAACGGAATACCCCGAAAATCCGAAAAAGAGTAGGGAGCAGATGCCGAAAAGCTTAAGAGTAGGTAAAAAAAACAACATAAATATGAGAAAAATTATTTTAATGTCGGTGTTATCAGTAAGTTTGATAGCAAATGGTCTTTATGCTCAGGGAGCATACGTTAGTTTAAATGCAGGTTATGGGCTTGGTTCAAGTTCACAAAGCCTTGCTAACACAACCAAAACAAGTGGCAGTAGTTCTACTATTACTACCGAAGAGAATGTGAATTTATCATTAGGAAAAGGATTAAATTTTGGAGGAACTTTCGGCTATATGTTGAATAAAAACATCGGAGCTGAATTGGGACTTTCATACTTAATAGGTGGTACAACAACTCAGAAGAACGCTTCTACAGGCTCTTCTACAAATTATTATTCTACAAACACAGATTATTCAGCAAGTATGTTGCGCATTAATCCGTCTATTGTTATTGCTTCGGGTCTAGATGGAATTAATCCGTATGCTAAGTTTGGAGCTGTGATTGGTACTGGGTCTTTTACTGCAGATGTAAATGAAAGCCAGACCTACAGTTCCAAGACATCAGTTTTTAAACAAACGACCAAATATAGTGGTGGGCTAGCAGTAGGGGTTAGTGCAAGTTTAGGAGCATCGTTTAAACTAAATGACAAAATCTCTCTATTCGGCGAACTGGCCCTGATTAGTTTATCATACGCCCCAACTAAGGGAGAAATTACCGCCTATACAGAAAATGGAGCTGATAAGTTATCAAGCTTAACAACCAATGATAAACAAACTGATTTTGTAGACAAGACTACCACTACAAGTACAGCAACTCCAGATTCTCAACCAAATCAGCAATTAAAAAGTAAATATCCATTTGGTAGTTTCGGATTAAACATCGGGTTAAAATACACCCTTTAATTTTCGAGAAAATAAGGTTATTTATTACTGCAATTAAAATAAACGAGGCTGTCTCACAATGAAACAGCCTCGTTATTTTTTATCTTACTTCCCTCTCTTTATTTCTTCTTCGTTTTAATAGTCAACACATCGCCGGGTTTAATCTTATTTCCCGATTTGTTGTTCCATTCTTTTAAATCGTTTACGCTGCAATCATACTTTTCGGCAATCGTGTAATACGATTCTCCCGGTTTTACAGTATGGTGCGTTGTTTTTAGCTTTCCTTCGGTGGTTGGTTTTGGGCTGTCGGCTTTTGGCTTCTGACTTTTAATGGCCTCTTCGGCACGTTTACTCACCTGCAACTCTTGTCCTGCATGAATCTTACTGTCGCTCAATCCATTGATTTCTTTCAGCTCATCAACAGACAAATTAAATTTATGGGCAATAACAAGCAGACTCTCACCTTTCTTCACTTTATAAGCTTCTGATTTAGTTGGGGCTTTAGTTTCTGACTCTGTTGTCTGAACTTTTTCTTTTTTAGCTTCTGACTTAGCAGTTGGTTCCTTAGTCGTTGAAACAACGCCACCCTCTGCTATTTTTAGTCTTAGACCCACACTCACCTTATTGCTAGACAAATTATTAGCTTCTTTGATTTCGTCAACCGTTACATTAAATTTATGAGCAATAGCGTCGAGATTATCACCTTTTCTTACCTTGTAAACTGCAGGTTTAGTAACTGGCTCTGACTTAACAACCGATTCTTTTGCTGTAGCTACAACTGCACCAACAATTCTTAGTTTTTGACCCACACTCACCTTATTGCTTGCCAAATTATTGACTTCTTTCAGTTCGTCGGATGTTACATTAAATTCGCGGGCAATACTATTGAGGTTATCACCTTTCTTTACCTTATAAACGGTTGATTTCGCAATAAATTCGGGCTTGTTAGCTATAGGTTTAGTAACTACAGATTCCTTCTGGCTTATGGCTACGCTTGGCTCACCAATTTTCAATTTCTGACCAACACTAATTTTATTACTTGTCAGATGGTTTATTTCCTTCAGTTCATCTATACTTACATTAAATTCACGGGCAATACTATTTAAATTTTCGCCTCGTTTTACTTTGTGTAAGGTGATTTTTTGTTTCTGTTCAACTTTAGGAGCAAGCTCTTTCTCTTTCACTGCAGCAACAACAGGTTTTGATTCCTGCACTTTACTAACAGCGGGAGTTGATGGAGTTGGAGTAGTTATAATTACCGGATTTACCACCACTGCTTCCGGATTGAAATAGATCAAAATATCCTGTCCTACACTAACCTTAGTTCCATCGAGCTTATTTATTTTTTTTAGTTCATCTAATGACACCTTAAAATCGCGGGCAATAGTCATCAAATTTTCCCCTGAATGCACTTTATGAACAATGACTTTCGAAGATGTTAGCGGTCTTGAAGCAGCTTCGTACTTAGCTTCAACTCTGGCATCCGACCTTGCTGCAGTTTTCATCTCGGGTCTTGATTCGGCTTTTACCGGAGCCTTGGCTACCATTTCCTGTTTCACTGTAGGTTCGGCTTTAGCAGCTATTTTTGGTTCTTCTTTAGCTGTATTGGCTGCTACATTCGTTTTCGTTTCGTTTAGCTCTGACGACGTAAATTTCAACACCTGACCGGCATGAATTCCATTCGCAGAAATTGCATTCGATTTTTTAATTTCATCTACCGAAACGTTATACATTTTGGCAATGCTGAACAATGACTCACCCGAAACAACCTTATGATTAATTGTTTTAACCGGATTGTCTGTTTTTGCCAATGTATTATTTGCCGAGGTTGCTGAATTCAAGCTTAGCTTCAACTCCTGACCGGGGCGCAATTTACCATTTTTAATATCATTGATCTTTTTCAGCTCATCAACTGATATGTGTTTTGATTTTGAAATGCTGAAAAGCGTTTCGCCTTTTTTCACAGTGTATGTGACAGGTTCATTTGACGCTTTAAGAGCAGCCGGGTCATTATCACTAGTAGCATTTTCTGAAATAGTGTTGGCTGTTTGTATCGGCTCGGCAACAGTAAAGGATTCGGCATCTTTTACTTTAAGTTTCTGCTTGAGGCTCAGTTTGCTACCATCAATATGGTTTTTGCGTTTGAGTTCGGCAACCGAAATGCCATATTTTTCAGCAATCTCAGATAATGTCTCACCCGATTTTACTGTATGGAATTTAGCCGGTATCGTTTTCTTAATTCTCTTGGCTGGTGTAGTTAGTGGAACATCAATCTCCGATTGGTCCGAAAATTCAGGACTATCTTCAATCGACGGCATAGAAGTCATAAGTTGCGTACCGCCAATCACTCGGTTAGCCTTCACAAAACGGCGACTGTAATAAGGTTCTTCGGAACTGGAAATAGTAATTCCATGGTCGCACGAGGCATGAATAAAATCAAATTTCCCGTCCTCTTTTGCGTTTACAACTATGCCCACATGACCAATACGTTTACTTTTTCTACTCCCCGCAAAATAAACCAAATCACCCGTTTTGAGGTGGGTACGTTTCACGGTATCGAACTGATTTGCCTGATCGGTAGATGAGTGTTTCAGCTGATATCCAAAATTTCTATACACATAGGAAGTAAAACCGGAACAATCAAAACTGTCGGCTCCGGCTGAACCGTACCGATAAGGTTTATTCAAAAACTGCTTGCCATAATTAATAACTGAATCAGTAATTGACACAGCAGCTATACGTGAATTATTAATTGATTTTGAGTAAGTTATATTGTCATTTTCTGATGGAGGCGTCATGTCCGATTGCGCCTGTGCAACCGAGAAAAGAGTAGAGAATATGAATCCGAGAAAGAGTAAAAATTGTTTTTGCAATGGCATAATGAGAACAGCTCTGATAATGGTTATATTGCAAAGATACATTTTTTGAGCAAAAAACGGGACTCAAGTTTTCCTTTTTAATAAAAAAAGGGATTATTTTTAGAAATCGTCAAAAAGTTAAACAAGCCATTTTTTCACTCACGTTAAGCTGCATTTCTGAACCTAACAATAATGGTAAATTATAATCGACATGACCCGCCGGGAAATTAAAACAGACCGGAAAATCATACTCCCAAACAGCCTCGTAGATAATCTCCGCAACAGTTTGCTTCATCAACGGATCTTCTTCATAATCGCTGAATTGCCCTACTACCAAACCCGAAAGTTGCGCCAATGCACCACTAAAATGGAGGTTCTGCATCAATCGGTCGACATGATACGGTTTTTCGGCAATATCTTCAATAAAAAGTATATTATTTTTGTAGGGCAAATCAAACCGGCTTCCCCGCAAACCCATAAGTACCGAGAGGTTTCCACCTATTAATTTGCCGGTAGAAATGCCCTTACGGTTTAACTCGTGTGCCGAAACTGAATACGTCGGCAATTTTCCAAACAGCATCTCTTTCAACCTTACAACCTGATCCGAATCGGCCGGTAACTCAGTCAAATGTTTCGCCATAATACCATGAATGGATGCAAATCCCAGGTTTGTGATGGCATTATGAAGTATCGTAATATCGCTAAAACCAATGAGCCATTTCGGCGATTTTTCAAATGCAGAGAAATCCAATTTATCAATAATTTGCGCCACGCCATAACCACCACGACTACACAAAACAGCCTTTACGTCAGGGTCATTAAGTGCTTGTTGCAAATCGGCAATGCGTTGTTCCTGCGTACCGCCAAACCGTCCGTATTCCGAACGGGCATGATCACCTTCACTAACCTGCAGGCCCCAACTGCTAAGTGTATTTTTTGCACCATCTATAAAATCGGGATTAATTGATCCTGAAGGTGAGATGATACGAATTTGATCGGTTGGTTTAAGAAATGAAGGTGTCATGGGAATGGGTTATTAATTATAAGTTATGAGAGGCTTTGATATTTGACTTAGTTGTTAATGGTACTTCTAATCATTAAATTGGATTAATACCGTAACCACTTCCACAATTCTTTCCAGGTTACTTTTTTACCATACATCAGAATTCCTGTGCGGTAAATCTTAGCGGCCATCCAGGTTGTTCCTACAAACGACAAAATAAGAATGCTAATGGACAATACAATTTGCCAAACCGGCACATCAAACGGAAGCCTCACCATCATAACAATAGGCGAAGTGAATGGAATCATTGAACACCAGAAGGCTAATGGTCCATCGGGATTTTGGGCACTAAAAATACCTGCATAAATAGCAAAAATAATGGGCAACATAATGGGTAGCGAGAACTGTTGCGTATCGGTTTCGTTATCAACAGCCGAACCAACAGCGGCAAAAAGCGATGCATAAAGCAAATAACCACCTAAAAAATAAACGATGAATAGTCCTATAATCTGAACATAATTAAGTCCATTAAGCGCTATAAATAAATTCTGCATCTCGCTTGGCATAGCCTGGGTTTGTAACGAAGAATGCACTCCAACCTGTTGCATTTGTTGTAGCGAGTTCACATCCATATTCAGACCCAATATCGCACTTCCGACAGTAGTAATTACGGCTGTCAGAATTACCCACATCAGAAATTGAGTCAGCCCCACCATAGCAATACCAATGATTTTGCCCATCATCAATTCAAAAGGTTTAACCGACGAAATAATGACCTCCACAATGCGGTTTGTCTTTTCTTGTACTACCCCGGTCATAACCTGAGCACCATAAATTACAATAAACATGTAAATTATAAATGCTGTAATCATGCCAATAACAAGTGCCAACTCAGCCGAACCAACTTTATCGTTTCCATTTTCGCCCCACTTAATGGTTTTTAAGTCGATGCTTGTACGGGATTTTTCTACCATTTCTTTCAAATTGGGGATATTGTAATCGGCAAGTTTTTGTTCTTCTGTGTATTTGTTGAGTAAGCCGGTTATATAACTCTTCAGTTCCATATTGACCTGCTTCTCCGAATACAAAGTTACTGCATTGGGATTACTTTTCAAATTATCGGTGATATAAAGTAAAGCCGTGAATTCCTTACTTGTCGAGTTCTGTTTCTTGACATTATCTATGGATCCATCGACAAATTGAAACGAATATACCTCGTTACTTTTCAGCACTTTTGAGTATAGATGAGTGTTGTCAATCACTGCAATGGTTTTAACTTTATCGTCTTTAATACCACCCAGCCATACAATAAGAGCCATCATTCCGGCAAAGAGAACGGGTGTCAGAAACGTTAGCAGGATAAATGATTTTTTCATTACCCGCGTAGTATATTCCCGTTTTA
>Ga0302215_10001490_pt1 | contig 16756 bp, 20 predicted proteins | sample II_Fen_N3_1_FD_194580 | JGI IMG/M metagenome (GOLD analysis project Ga0302215, IMG submission 194580) | Peat permafrost microbial communities from Stordalen Mire near Abisko, Sweden - II_Fen_N3_1 | ecosystem: Environmental > Terrestrial > Soil > Wetlands > Permafrost | place: Sweden: Abisko...
TAACGACTTTATTGAGTTCGCTGAAAAAGTGAAATTAAAGCCTACACTTATTGTTGCAGCTAAATATGTAGTATTGAAAAGATGAGTATGAAAAAAGAACATATTGATTCATACTTAGACAATCCAAAGCGAATACTTGTTGGAGGAGTTGTAGTTGGAATAGGTGGCTTTTTGCTCTACAAATTCGGTAAACAACTAATTGCCGATTTGAACAAGAAAAGTACCGAAAGTCAAGCCGATGATAGTCCAGAAGTCCGTCAAGCAATGAATTTTCGTTCAGGAATCAATCCTTCGGGAATATCGTGGATGAAAACATTTGATTCACTCAATTACGAAATGATAATGGATACAGCAAAGACCGTTACCAATCTTGATGCAGTAAGTACAGCATATAAAAATCTCTATACTGATGATTTACTTGCTGACTTACAACGAGAATTAAATCCCGAAAACTACCAACGATTATTGACTTTGATTTCGAGCAATGCGAATAAAAAAGGAGGAGCTGCTCCAGTAAAATTTGCAAAGAAAAATGGATTAATCGTTTCAATTGGTGAAGCATTTATTCGTAGTTCTCCCGATGCAAGTTATCACGGAGCTTTGTATGAAATAAGTGATAAGAAAAACATCATTCGCAAAGCTAAAGTTGGCGAATTCCTAGGTTATGCAACGGGTAAACAAAGCTTCGATTTGAAAAACAATGTCAAATTTATTGAGGTTGGCTATGTTGTAAAAAAGGATGGATTGCCTACTAATATGAAAGCGAAAGCTGGAATGAAAGTGTCGTACTGGATTTCATCAAGCACCAATTACATAGCTCAATTCGACTATTTCAACGATATGCTTGCTCAATATCCTAACCTACAAGCAGAGGTTGCATATCGCAAACCATTGGACTTCTATTCAGGTGTAAAAGGAGTTGCCGAAAATCAAGCAATTCCAGTAATCACCAAACGCAAAACCTATGTGCTTGATGAAAAAATGCAACCATTAATCAGCGTGCAAGCTGGGACATTATTGGGTGTTTATTTGATGAGCCTCAATACAGGAACGACAAGCTTTGTTCAATTCAGAACTATCGACAATACCGAACGCTGGGTAAATGCAGATTTTATCTTAACTAAAAACTAAGAATTAAAAACTATAAACTATAGTCATGATTTTATTAGATAATCTACAAAAGAACAAAGGCGAAAGCCTTGCCATATTTGAGCAAACGATGAATTCCATTTGCACAAAACTAGGAATCAATCCAAACTGGTTGATGATGGTAATGTGGAGTGAAAGCAGGTTGAATGCTCAATCCGTAAACAAGCAAGTTGGAGATTCTGAAAATGCTCAAGTTCGTAGTGCAAATCGTGCAACAGGATTAATTCAATTTATGCCTGATACTGCAAAGAATTTGGGAACATCAACGCAGAAACTCTATGCAATGTCAGCTATTGACCAGCTCCATTATGTATATGCTTATTTCAAACCTTTTACTGGAAAGATTCACAGCTATTTCGATTTGTACTTGGTAACATTCTTCCCATTGGCTATGGGCAAACCCGATACTTATATACTTGAAACATCAAAGCTTGCTGCTTCAAAAATTGCAAAGCAAAATCCATTTTTCGATGTGAACAAAGATGGCAAACTAACGGTTGGGGAAATCAAACGCAAAATGTATGAATCCATTCCCGAAGCTGTAGTTGCAGAAGTAGTAAGTCAGGCTGAAAAAAAAGTTTGAGCTAGGAATTATTGGATTCATACTGCTGGGAATTGGGGTAACCTATTTATATGTGAGAAGAAAACAAAAACGATTAAAACGAAAGAAATAAAAACGACCATCAAATACTATAGAGCCATGAGAGAACGACTATCATATTTCATCATTATACTCTTTATAAGTTTCATTGCATGGGCTTATGGAAACGAGTATTACAAGCAAAAGAAAACATCTGACCGATTGCTTCAGAACTTCAAAGCAGTTAATGGATCTTTGGATTATTACGAAACGCAAAACGGAACAATAGCAGCTCGCAATAAAGCATTGCAAATTAAGGTAAGTGAACTTTCAAAGGTATTTCCAAAAGCTGAAAAGGAACTGGAGAACTTGAAGGTAAAACCAAATCGAGTTGAGAACTATTCCGAATCCACAATTGAGCAAAATAAGGAAATCCATACTGCAATTCGAGATAGTGTTTTACAAGATTCCATTCATGCAAAGAGCTTTTCGTTTCATGATGATTTTTATATAATCAAAGGACTGGCAATTGGCGATTCTCAAAGGATAAGCATTCATTCCATCGATACCATAATTCAAGTTGTGTATCGAGGCAAACGCATTCGACCGTGGTTGTGGATTTTATCAAGGAGAACATTGGAACAAGTCATAACGGCAAAGAATCCCAATAGCTCAATTGTGTACAACAAAACAATTCAAATAACTAAAAATTAAAGCCATGACAGTAAAGAAAAAGCGAAAAACAGCTAAGAGCAAAACTCGCAAAACAACAACGAGAAAAAGGAAGACAACGGCAAAACGCAAGGTTGCAAGAAAAACAAAAAAACGTCGAAGTACAAGATCAATAAACGGAACTGCTTCGGCAAGAAAGAAGAAAACGGGAATCAAAAAAGTAATCAGATCTATTAAGTCTCAATTGCGAGATTTAGAAAAGAAAGTAGGATAAAATGGCAAAAAAGAACCAACATACACTTAACGATGAAATCGCACAATTCATAACAGAAAAGGATAAGAAGAAAGCATCCTATTCTGAAAGTGATATTGCCTACATCAAACAGTATGAAGGTTCGGGAGGTCAAGGAAAACAAGGTGCTACGGGTGAAGGACTTTTATATGAGTTCTTCACACCGTATTTTGTTTGTGAACTGATGTGGGAATTAGCATATCGTCATGGTTTTGATAAAACAGGAACGGTACTTGAACCAAGTTGTGCAACTGGTCGATTATTGGAACTAGCACCCGAATATAAAAAATGTGTTGGTTTTGAAATCAATCCAATCTCAGCTCGCATTGCTGAAATCGTTTGCGATGGTGCAAAGATTTATCGAGGTTATTTCGAAACAGCCATGATGCAACCACCTCGATTTACAACAAGACTAAAGAATCTTAACACATGGTTGCCTGAATCCCCTTTCTCGCTTGTGATTGGTAATCCACCTTACGGCAAATACAAAAACCATTTCAGCAGTTATTTCCCCAAACCAAAGATGATGCAGATTGAACAATTCTTTATTTATTATGGTTTGCAATTGCTCAAAAAAGATGGATTGCTGATTTATATCTTAGGTTCAAACTTTTTGAGAAATGGTTTGACCTACACCAAAGCCAAAGAAGAAATCGGGAAATACGCTGATATTATTGATGCGTACCGATTGCCAGCAGTTTTCAAAAACTCCGAAGTTCCAACAGACATTATTGTTTTACGAAAGAAATAATCAGTATGAAAAATAAAGATTTACAGGACGAATTACGTCTTGCAATCAAGCAAGAATTATCGAAAGTAAGCCAAGCAAATAGTCCCCTAATTTGGGCTGCAATCCATAACAGCAAAGGAAAATTAAACATCAAAGACTATCTTAGAATTGAAGGATTGATAATCAATAAAATCATTGCTGGACAATTAACTCCATCGGCAGCCATTCCACAATTGGAACAAGAATTAGATTTACGTTAATAAACGAGATGTATGAATTACGTTGCAAATAAAAATGGTATCCTTTTTAAAGCGAAATGCCAAAACATAATTCTTTTCAAAAACTACGCAAAAGTATCCTCGATTCTCAAATCGTCTATATCGACATGGAGCATATTTGGGAGGCAAGATGCTCAATTTTTCGCCAAAGGCAATCATACGCAAAACAAATGTTTCGGCATTTTGGGGATTTTCTTGAGCAATATATTCGAAAATGGATTTAACAGAATTGTTGGCTCGCTTTTTCCAAATCAAGCGTATTTCTTTTTCCATTTTTTTACAGATTCAACCATTTGGTTTGAAGTTATTCCTTCATCAGGGTCGTTATCCATTGCATCGAAAAGAGAATCAAGTTCTTCATCACTTGCTGGTCTTCCGACTATTGCCCAATTGGTATCAGTTTTATTGATGGTATGTTTCTCAAGTGCAATGCTTTTAACACAATTAAGCGACTTAAGGTATTTGATAATATCCTTAGCATTAGTTGCTTTATCTATGTTTACAGTTAACGTGGTCATTGCATTAATTTATGCTGTAAAGATACAAAAAAATAAAAGATGATGCAATCACCTTCATATTATCGTGCAAGAAATGCTACGTTTTGGCAATTTATCATGCACAGCGATGGCAATACGGACAAAAATAGTCCTTTTGAATTGCTGAAATATGGCGTTGTTCATACCAACATAGATAACAGGTTTCGCATTCATGTTAAGCATATTTTAAAGACTGAGGACTTTTCAAATGCTCCGCTTTCATTTACTGAAGTATGTTCTTTCAATACATGGTTTGCCATGCATCCCGAAAAGATTGCTGGGGCGGAATACATCACCACAAGCCGTGAATTCCCAATAGGAATAAGAGGGACAAAAGAAGATATAATCAAAACTATCTCGATTACCGACAACGAAAAACGCATTCGCATTGCAAAGGCAAAAGCACTCGCAAAACTCAAAATACTTAGATTATTACAACTATGAAAACGAAAAACGCACTCAACGGAATAAACGGATTAGAAGGACTTGGAGCGTTATCACCAAACCTGATAGCAACAATATTGACTAACAAATTTGTGATTGAGAAAGTACTCAAGCATTCGTCAAATCTCAAAGGATTAGGCTTTGTTGAAGGCAAGAAAGTAGGCTTTGCCGATGTTGTAAAGATGTACAACGAAGGCATTTCAGAATCGGAAATCAAAGCATGGATTTGGTACAAACAAAAACAAGGCGTTCCAATGAAACAATGGTCAAAGCTTTACAAGGTCAACGATTCTGAATTGCCACAATTGGTAAAAGACGGAGCAATGTTCGTTTGTGGCGATGATTTTTTGCCCTTGCCTGTTTACTCGTATGGAAACATGTACGACCGCAAAGACCAACTAATCATAGATAAAGAATCAATTGAAAAACGCTTTGGAAAATCGGTGTACGAAAAACATCTATCAGTTATTACTGATGCAGTTCCCAAACAAATCAGCGTAACAGAAAACGACCCACGAGAAAGACCCATTATCATGGCAATCTCAGAAATTGCTAGAAACAAAAATACCTTTAGCATCAGTTCAGTTCGTCCTGAATTTATGGACACCGAAAGTGCGGAACAATTAACCAAAGTAAACGGCAAGATTCAAGTAAAAAAAGATTCTGCCAGTACCAAATACCGTAGCGTTCGTTTACGCTTTGATGGAGACAATGATTATTCGCTTCGTGATGTCTTTGTAAAATGGCTGTACACTTTGCAATCAGCAGACTTTGATAAAAGTAATGCAATTGATATAGCGGAATATTACATCTACAACAAACCATTAAAAGATGATGAACTAACATCTGACCAAAAAGCGGAATTAAAAGTCAATGCAAGAAACGAAGGTGAAAAACTATTTTCACGATTCTTACACGAAGTACTTTCGGCCGAAGACCAAAAACGATTGGACGAAAAGTGGAATCGCATGTTTAATGCACAAAGTGATATTAATCATAAACGAGTTCCTGTAGGTTTTGAATGTTCGTCTCGATTTAAGTCGGGTATGTTACAAATAACACCTATTCAAAGAGAGGGAGTTGCCTTCTTCGAAGCCCTTGGAAGCGGTATTTGTGCCTTCGATGTCGGTGTCGGGAAAACAATGACTGCCATTATAAACATAGCTGCGAACCTCTATTCAGGCAAATGTAAACGTCCCCTTGTAGTTGTCCCAAAACCAACGTACAAAAAGTGGATTGGTGAAATTATTGGTTATACCGACAAGAATTCAAAGGAATTTGTTCCTGGTGTTTTATCATATACAGGAATCACCTTAAATGACTGGAGCAACATAGGAACTGACATAAAAGGAAAGCTAGATTTTTCAAAAGCAGTTCCCGAAAATTCTATCACACTTGTAACTTATGAAGGCTTTAAACAAATAGGTTTTTCAGCAAATGTTTCAGAAACGCTATTCATAGAACTAGTCAATATTCTTGGACAAAGTTCCGATAAATCGGCTCGTGATGCAGAAATAGATTACCAAAAGTATCGTGAGAAAATTGGACTTGGCGAAAAGAATACCGTTTGCGATATTGATACAATTGGCTTCGATTATCTTGTCATAGATGAAGCTCACCGATGCAAAAACGTTTTCGAAAGTGTAAAGAGTGATGATGAAGGAAACAAACGTTACAACGTTACGTCAGCAGTTTCCGAAACTGGAATCAAAGCATTCTTTCATGCAAACTATATTCAGCGAACCTTTGGTAATAACGTGATGCTTTTAACAGCAACACCATTTTCAAATTCTCCGCTTGAAATTTATTCAATGTTATCGCTTGTTGCCTACGATGGAATGAAGCAAAACAGCATCTATAATATCAATGCATTCTTTGATACTTTCATTCTTCCAACGGTTGAATTTACCGCAAACTACAAGGATGAAATCGTTGAAAAAGAAGTCATCAAAAGCTTTACCAATCGGTTGATTTTGCAAAAACTTATCTATAATCATATCCTCTACAAAACAGGTGAAGAAGCTGGAGTAAAACGTCCGTTTAAAGTAAACTTGCCAAAACTCTATGATAAAAGTTCCGATGGAAAATCAGTAAAACTAAGTCCTCAAAAACAAGTACTGACTTATATAGAACCAACGGCAAAGCAACGAAACAATCAAGCGAGAATCGTTTCACTTGCTCAATCTGCTACTAAAGGAAAACTGAATATGGGGGATTTGTTCAGAGCATTAGCTTATTCCCTTGATAATGCACTTTCACCATATTTGTACGCTGGCAATAGCGACAAACCTGACGATTATAAAGAGTTTGTAGAAGAAAGTCCCAAGATATTATTTGCTTGCGAATGTTGCAGAACGGTAAAAGAATATCACGAAAAACTAGCGAAGACTTTACCAGTTGATGCACCAAAAGCATTAACTGAAGTATCGGGACAAGTTTTGTATATGAACCGAGGAAAAGCCTATTTCAAATACATCAAGGAATATCTTGAAAAAGAAGTTGGTTATAAGAAAAATGTTCTGTACATGAATACTCGTTTCGATGAAGTAGAAATCATTGATAGCTCTATTTCCGACATAAAGAAAGAGAATGTTAAAGATGCTTTTCTTGCTGGAGTAGTTAAAATCATTATCGGTACAGCAACAATTCGTGAAGGAATTGACTTGCAAAAACGAGGTACAGTTATTTACAACCTCTATCCTGATTGGAATCCAACAGACATTCATCAATTGGAAGGTAGAATTTGGCGACAAGGAAATGAATTCGCTTTTGTGCGTTCGGTAATGCCATTAGTTCAGGATTCAATGGACGTGTTTGTCTTTCAGAAGTTGGAAGAAAAAACTGGACGAATCAATGACATTTGGTTCAAAGCTGACCGTGGCAATGTTCTCGATGTTGAAAGTCTCGACCCACAAGAAGTAAAACTAGCACTTATCACCGATGTTGGTAGAATCACCGCATTATACTTCGATGAAGAACGCAAAGAAGTGGAACGTGAACTTGGACGTGCAAACACAAATCTATCGCAAGTTAATAGAGTTAAAAATTCAATATCTGAATATCTAAAATACAAGGAAACAGTAAAAGAATGGATTACCAAATTTGACACTATCAATCTGAAAAACTCTTGGGCTTTCGATGAGTTTAAAGTGAATGATAAGCTCAAAGCTTTGAAAGGTCAGCCAGATGAAAAAGAGCAAATCAAGAAGTTAAAAGACCAACAAAAACGATTGGAATCGCTTCGCTTCGACATTGAAAAAGTACAGACCAATACAGCGATTACCGATACTGAAATATTGGAATGTTGCAAGAAGATTCAAAAAGAGGAAGCCTATTTTGAAAAATACTGGTGCGTTGCATACTTCAAAGAAGCAATGACCAATGTTTACAAGATTGAACGTACCATTTTAAAGCCTAAAAAACTTTCAATCTTTGATGATATGAGTGGACTGGAAAGCTCATTAAAAAAGGACGTGATGGATGCTGAAGCAAAGCTTTCAAATTACAAAGGTAGTCAGCATGGTGAAACATCAAAACGCTTTTTGGAACTGTATAAAGAGATTGAGCAAAAGAAAGAAACCCTTGCAGTTAAAGGGAAATCTGCATACGAACGTGCCGATGATTTTGCAAAACTCAATTATCTGTTACAATACTTGCGTGAAGATTACGACCCTGAAACATCACCATTTCCACAATCAGGTGATACACCAACATTTCATTCAACAACCAAGCAAGCAAAACCAGCAAATACCGATACTGAAAAGCGAATTCGCATTGCGAAAATTAAAGCTCAAGCTAAACTCAAAATGTTACAACTATTAAATATTTAGAACCATGTATCCACAGAAACAAGAAGTAGTTCTATTTGGAACAGATACCAATGTACAAGAACTCAAAGAATACATTCCCGAAATAAAAGTTCGGATGAACAAGGGCAAAACCTTTGATGTTGATACGGTAAAAACATCGCAGAATGTTTATGATATGCTCAAACGAGTGTATGGCAAAAATCTATTTCAAGAACATTTTGTGGTGCTGCTTTTTAATAGGGCAAACAAGCTGATTGGCTTTTACAAACACACCATAGGTTCATCCAATGCAACCCTTGCCGATATTCCAATGATTATTGGCATTGTTACCAAATCACTAGCACAATCGGTTGTTTTATCTCATAATCACCCAAGCGGAAATGCTAATCCATCGGAAGCTGACAAAGCTCTTACAAAGAAAGCAAAAACGGCATTTGATTCGGTTGGAATAGCAATGCTCGACCATGTGATTTATACAGAAAACGGCTATTTCTCTTTTGCAGATGACGGAATTTTAAACGGAATACAAAATACTAAAACCATGATAACAGTAGAAAATATTTTAGACACATATCCTCAAATATCGCAGGGTATATTGCCAACGGCATTAAAACATTCAGAGTTTGAATTTATTCAAGAAAACATAGACTTGTACAATGAAGATGAAACGATAAAACAATACATCGACACCTTTGTGGAAAAGCTTAACGAAGTTATGGAAAAACAAGGTAATTCCGAAGTCATTGACCACCATTTGCCGATTCAAATTGACCAGTCTGAGCCAGACAGGCAAAAATCAGCAAAAGCAAGTAAACTAAAGGCTGAGCCAAAGGTTAAACCGACAAAACAAGCAAAACAAAAAGCGGAGAAAAAAGTTGATGATATTGTTCCCGATGATGTTGAGTTTATTTCGCCTGAAGTAAAATTCATAAAACGCTTCGTTGGTTTACATGATAAGCAAACAGAGAAGTCAACAATCCTTAGTTTTATCAATGCTTTGCAACGCTCGATTGTCGAAAAACGCATTCGCAAAACTTCGGGTTATGCAAAGGAAATTGAGAAGATTCAAAATCAATTAATCGAATGTCACAATCAAATGGGTAAAACGATTAAGATTTCAATCGTTCCTGAAACATTGGAAAAATATATCGCAATTACTAAATCGGAAGTTGTGAAAGCAACGGTTCGATTTATCAAACAATACATTGCTTTACATGGCAAAACTGATGTAAAGAAAAAGGCAAAAGCATTGTACAATCGCTACGAAAAAGCATTTAATAATGGTGATATTAGTTATAATGATATTCGGTATAACGAAGTTCATGCAATAGCACAATCGCTTATTTCATATTTACAAGACAGCACCGATTCTATCGAAATTAAAGAAACGGAATTGCATGGTTTAATGGGAATAATCGGTGAAACGGTTAACGGTTTAGGAACTACGGAAACGATTTCGCCAAATATCGTTTCCAGTTCCAGTTTGTCGGAAATGCAATTTGATACTATTGGTTTGCAAGGCAAATACCGTAACCTAATAGGTGACCCTTCAAGAGGATTTACTGCAATGGTTTACGGTTTACCGAAAAGTGGTAAATCAACTTTGAGCATTGACTTCGCAAAATATCTTGCCGAACATCATGGAAAGGTTTTATATGTTGCCATTGAAGAAGGATTTGGCTACACTTTACAGGAAAAGTTTGAACGATTACATGCAATCCATCCTAATTTGGTAATTGCCGAAAAACTACCAACCGATTTATCGAAATGGGACTTTGTGTTTATTGATTCTGTAAGCAAAGCAGGATATTCAAATGATGTTCTTGCAAAGCTTCACAAACAGTTTCCAAAAACTGCATTCATCTATATTTTCCATAGCACCAAAGATGGAAAGTTCCGTGGTGGTCAAGAGTTCGCACACGAAGTGGATTGTATTATTGATGTTGAAAAAGGAGTTGCTTCAGCAAATGGACGGTTTGGAGTTGGTGGAAAGTTAAACGTATTTGAATAATAGCCATGTCAGACAAAGTATTAGTAATCGTTCGTGAAAATGGTACAGAGCGTTATCTGTTAACCGATTCATATATAGTTGGTGAAACAACCGTTCCCGATGTTGCATTGGAAACAGTTAACCAACATATTGCAGCTCTCAATAATCCACATGAAACCAGCTTACAACAAGCGGTTTCAAAGCAAGGTTCAACACCAATAAACGGTCAAATTCAAATTGGAACGACAAATAACAATGATGAATTGTTACGCATTTTAAAGTCAATGATTGTTGTTGCTTTAAATGGTGATCCAAGAACAACGAGCATGGATGCAAATGGATTCCATCATACAAATCACAATGGTCTGTATTTGGATATGGATAATGGTGGTGTGCATTTATATAGTGGGAACAATACCATTTCTGTAAACTATGATGGAACGATTACTGGATTGCTTGATAGTCCACTTGCTAATTCAGCGGTAACTAAAGCATATGTTGATACTTTAGCATTGGGTTTGAAACCACATAAACCAGTAAGAGTAATGCTTCAAAAAGGTAATGATGTCAATGCCTTTTATCGTAATGGTTCAGGAGTTGGAAAAACAATAACTGCTTCGGGAAATGGTATATTCCAATTTCAAGGACTTTCGTTTTCAATTGGTGATAGAATTGGACTTACCTGTTATGGTTATCAAAGAATCGATGCAGGAATTTACACCATTACAAATATGGGAAGTGCATCGACACCTTGGGTTCTGACTCGTGCAACTGATTTTGATGGAAGTCCATCTTCGGAATCAAAACAAGCCGATGTGCTATTTGTTCAAGAGGGGACGTATGCAAAATATATGTTCATCGAAACTGAAAGAGGTAATGAACCAAACTCAGGGAATCTCATTATAGATTCCGATTTAGTTACATGGGAAATCTTTCACAAACCGCAGGATTTTGTCTTTGACCAAGGTTTACAACTCAATGGTCAAATTGTATCGGTAAAACCTGATAATGCAACTGGAGATACGATTATTCCTGTAACCGTTTCACCAAATGGAGTTGGTGTGCAAAAGTCAATCATTACCGACATTGCCGATGCTAAAAAGCTAGAAGCGAAAACCTATACTGATAGCCTCAAAACACAATCAGACCAAGCATTACAAACGACCTATCAGCAAACACAAACGAATGACCAAACAGTACAAGCTTCAGCTAAGACTTATACAGATAATGCAGTACAAGGAAATGTAGCCTATGTAAATCAACAAATTGCTGCATTGGCTGCCACAATTCCATCATCGACAAGTTTAAAACCGATGTTGTATCCGCAATTTTTCATTCTTAATGGACAAACGTTGCAGAATTATGATGATTATTTATTCATGGATAATGCTTATCGAAGTGGTAATGATGCAGGTTTAAACAGCAACAATTGTATTCCTTTTTTCATGCCTCATAATGGAACGTTAATTGGTATTACAGCATTTATTGGAAGTGCTGCAGCAGCAGGAAACTATGTTCCCAATACGATGCTCAATGTGAATTTTGAGATAAGACAAATGAGTTTATCAGGAAATTCTAAGGTCTTGGCTTTTTCAATGCCTGTAAGTGGTACAAGCGATAAAGTTGGTAGTAATGGAAATTTCGCAGTTAATCCTGTACAAATTGCTGCGGAAACTGCTGGATTAAGTATTCCATTGTATGGACAGAGTATGTATGGAATTAAGTTCATTCATAATACTGCGAATTCACCTAGTATTGCTGGTGCGATTAAGAATGTTGTGATTAAGTTGGAAATTAGGGTTGGATAAGTCATTTTATTTGTTAATTTTATTCACTAAATACTGATAAATTGTATTTAACAACAATTGTTGATATATTCATGTTACCGTTCAGTTTAAAAACGCTCGTTGATACGAACTTCTAAACTGATAAATTTTATAAGAACAATTGATACGAGAATTAAATTTGATAATTTACCTATAAAAAAATAACAAGATGACATCATTAACTTTGATTAACGATAAAGAACATATCGAATTTACGAAAGGCAATAAAACATTAAAAGTAAAACTTATAGAGAATCAATTATCTGTTAATTTTTATCTAGAATTTGGGACGATAACTGGTTTCAAAACAGGACAAGTCTATTTTGCTGGTGAATATTCTTTCGATTTGACTGGTTATTCATCAATTAAGTTTAAAGGAAACAATGTCACGATTGATTACGAATTATGTTAAAATATTAAAGATGCTTTATGCAGACACAGATAGCTGTTATAGTTTTGTTTCAGTAGCCTACTTGATAATCGTTCTAGTAATAACAAAAATTATCATTAAAAGAAAGGAGACTACGCTTATGAAACAAGGTAATAATGAATCAATAATCCCAGTAACAATAACATCAACATTAAATACAATATGGGCTATTGGAACATCTATAACAGCATCTGCTGTTCTGATAAAGGTTATTAAATTTGATAACTATTTACTTTCTGATAACTAGATAAAAATGAAAACCGAAACGGTAACAAGCTGTATAAAAAACAGACAACGAACTTGATTGAAAGGAATAAAGATGAATTTTGACGAATTATTTAACCAAATCTCAGCAGAAAGTATATGTGAGAATTTCAATATATTTTCATTAGTGGGAAAAGACTATTATGCAGTTACTGCCGGAAAGAAAGAACATTATAATTCTATGATAGGTAGTGGAGGTGGTTTTGGACTATTTTTCAAAAAGCCAACTGCATGGTGTCTTTTCCGCAAAGACCGTTATACACTTGAATTGATTGAAAAGAATCAAACATATACACTATCATTTTTTCCAAATGAATTTAAGGAACAAATGTTATTTCTAGGACGTGAATCAGGAAGAGACAGTAAAAAAATGGAAGAGGTTAATTTGACAAGTATTCAGACTTCTTCAGGAAACATGACTTTCAAAGAGTCCAAGTTAATAATTGAATGTAGATTGACTGCGATAACCACACCTAGTCCTGATGATTTTTACTCGCAAGAATCTCGAGATTATATTGATGAAGCGTACAAAGACGCAAATGAATATCGGAAATTAGTATTTGGAGAAATTATTAATGTTTGGATAAAGAAGTAGAAATAATTAGATTAGTTGACCAATTATCTCAATTGAAAAAAAACACCGTACCGCTAACTATATGAATAAAATTGACCCTAAAGATTCTTGGACAGCAAGATGGGACGACCGATATAGCAATGAAAAGTTTGCTTATGGAGAAGAACCAAACAATTATTTTAAAGAACAACTGGCTAAATTATCGGTTGGCAAATTACTTTGTGCTGCTGAAGGTGAAGGACGAAATGCCGTCTTTGCTGCAAAAAATGGTTGGACTGTTTCAGCATTCGATATAAGTATAGAGGGGAAAAATAAGGCAATGAAGTTTGCTCAAAAAAATAATGTAGTATTTGATTACAAAATTGGCGAATTAGAATTTCTTGGGTTTGAGTTTGAACAATTTGATGCTGTTGCCTTAATTTATGCTCATTTCCCAAGCAATATAAAGTCTGCATACCATAAAATGATTGACAAATACATTAAAATTGGTGGTATAATAATCTTTGAAGCGTTTAGTAAGAAACACATTGATTATGTAAGAGCAAATGAAAAAGTTGGTGGGCCGAGAGATATTGAAAGTTTATTTTCTATTGAGGAGATTCAATCAGATTTTTCAAATTATGATTTTATAGAAATGGCTGAAGTTGAAATTCAGTTAAATGAAGGATTTTCGCATAATGGAACTGGATCAGTAATTCGTTTTGTTGCTCGTAAAAGCTCAAATATATGAAGACAGCTTTATTGATTATTGATATTCAAAATGATTATTTCAATAATGGAGCAAATCCACTAATCGGATCTGAAACTGCAAGTATAAATGCTAAATTATTATTAGAAAAATTTAGAGTTGACAACTCTTTAGTTATACATATACAACATATTGCATTACGTTCGGATGCAACCTTCTTTTTGCCAAATACGATTGGTTGTGAAATTCATAAAAATGTTATTCCGTTAAATTCTGAGAGAATCGTCGTTAAACATTATCCTAATAGTTTTCGGGATACTGAGTTATTAGATTACTTAAAACAAAATGGAATAACTAATATTGTTATTTGCGGAATGATGACACATATGTGTGTTGATGCAACGACGAGGGCAGCTAAAGATTATGGGTTTAATTGTACAGTAATTGGAGATGCCTGTGCTACAAAAAATCTTGAATTTAATGGTCGAATTCTATCTGCAGCTGATGTTCACTACAGTTTTATAGCTGCGTTGAATTATTTTTATTCAACGGTTACAACGACCGAAGAATATTTACTAACTAAATAGAATATTTTGTCTTGGTTTACTTCTCTTATGGTTGTTCTGTGACAGAAATTGTGTTTTTACAAAACATTTAATATATTGTTTTTGTAAATATCAAACGATAGCCCCATTTCCATAATATATGATGATAAATATCGCTATTAAAATGCTGTGACAAAAACATCAGATAAAAGAAATTATCATATATTTGCCACGTCTAAATTATAAAACTATAAATCTATGAGTACAACTATCGGAAAAAACCTTAAGCAATTGAGGGATTTTAATAGATTTTCTCAAGACCAAGTTTCAGACTTTTTAGGAATTAAAAGGTCAACCTATGGTAATTATGAGACAGGAGACAGAGATGTTCCATTAGAAGTATTGGAAAAAGCCTCACATCTTTATGGATGTGACTTGTACGTTTTCTTTGAGGAAAATATCTCTGAGTTTCAAGATATGTTATTGTGTGCTTTTCGTGTAGACAATCTAATTCAATCTGATTTACAGGAAATCGCAAATTTTAAAGAGATTGTAAAGTCATATCTTAAAATGAATAGACTTATACCTGCATGAAAGCTCTATCTATTGACATAATTGAAAATCTTGCGAAAAAATTCCGTTCGGATAATGATTTAAGTCAAACAGAATCAATTAATCTGAAAAGTTTATTAAGAAAGCTTAATATTTTTACTCTTTACAAGCCCCTTTCAGAACGGTTCTATGGGATGTCTTTGAAATCGAAATCTAAAGATTGCTTTATCCTGGTTAATTCAAATAATGCAAGAGGACGTCAACACTTCACCATAGCACATGAATTATTCCATTTGTTTTATGATGAAAATCCGCTTCCTCATATTTGTAACGAAGAAAATGATGGCAAAAATATTGCTGAACGTAATGCAGATTCTTTTGCATCTGCATTACTTATGCCTTATGATGGATTAATAAAAACAATTCCTGCAGATGAGATAAAAGGTGCAATATCGCTTGCAACAATTATTCGTATTGAACAATATTTTTCCGTTTCAAGAAAAGCATTGTTAATTAGGTTAAAAACTAAAGGACTTTTAACTCAGAAAGAATACGATTTCTTTGATAAAATTCCTGTACAAGAATCGGCAAAACAATATGGATATAATACCGCACTCTATAATAAAGGTAATGAAGGTTTAGTAATTGGTGATTTTGGAGAGAAAGCTAGGTATTTATATGATTTAGGTATAATTTCCGAAGGTCATTATTTAGAATTACTCAACAAAATTGAATCTAATGAGTAAGGTTCTAATTGTTCTTGATGCAGATGTTATAATACATTTCGCCAAAGGTAATCTTTTAAGTATACTCCCAAATATTTTTGCAGGATACGATTATGTCGTATTAGATAAAGTTTTTCAAGAAATTAAAGGTGGCATTAAAGTTCAATTAGAAAATCAAATTCATTACTTTAAAAATATAAACGTCATTAATTATAGTCCTAAAGGTGACGAGCTAAAGGAATTTGCAGTTTTGCAAAAAGATAAGGGAAAAGGTGAAAGTGCTTGCCTAGCTTTTTGTCGATACAATAATAATGTAATTGGAAGTAGCAATCTTAAAGATATTGCTGAATATTGTAAAGTTTATTCTATTACATACTTAACAACTATTGATTTCTTATACTTTGCTATTCAAAAAAACTTGATAACTGTAACTGAAGCAAATAATTTTATTCTAGAAGTAAGAAAACAAGATAGCAAGTTGCCAGATATAAATATGGCAAAATTTAAAAGTTCAGTTTTGATTTAAATGTAATTGTAGGAAAAAATTCAAGTTTAACGAATAGACATCAATTCTCTATATGAAGCCTCTGATCTTACATGGTCAGCTAAAATAATTGTAAGTCTAATAATTAGATTTTTAATATCACTATTATCATCTTCAGCATCTAAAGA
>Ga0302215_10001491_pt1 | contig 16751 bp, 18 predicted proteins | sample II_Fen_N3_1_FD_194580 | JGI IMG/M metagenome (GOLD analysis project Ga0302215, IMG submission 194580) | Peat permafrost microbial communities from Stordalen Mire near Abisko, Sweden - II_Fen_N3_1 | ecosystem: Environmental > Terrestrial > Soil > Wetlands > Permafrost | place: Sweden: Abisko...
AACTTTGCCTATCTAATTTATAAATAAAGAAAATGGATCTAATTAAAAATTTGCAATGGCGTTACGCAGTCAAGAAATATTCAGATGAGCTGGTTAGAGAAGATAAGATCGATCAAATTGTTGAAGCGATCAATCTCACCGCCTCTTCTTGTGGAATACAGCCTTATCGACTGTTTGTCATTACCAACCCTGAGGTAAGGCAAAGGTTGGGAGAAGGGTCATTCAATGCACAGATCCACGCTTCTTCTCATTTACTGGTCTTTGCAGGATTTAATGAAATAACCAGTGATTACATCAGAGATTATGTTGAGATGATGGAACAGCAGCGGAGTTTGCAGGATGGTGGGTTAAAGGTATTGGAAGATACATTGATAGGCTACTTCTCAATCCAGACGCCGGAACAAAATGTAATCTGGTCGGATAAACAAGCTTACATCGGTTTGGGAACCGCTTTGATTGCGGCGGCAGAACTTAAAGTGGATGCAACGCCAATGGAAGGCTTTGATCCGAAATTGTTTGATGAAGTGTTAGGCTTGTCGGAAAAGGGGCTTCATGCCTCGGTTATCATGTCATTGGGCTATCGGGATGAAGCTAATGATTTTCTTGCATCTGCTCCAAAAGTTAGACTTCCGATTAATGAATTTTCTATCAGAATAAATTGATATTTAAAAATGAGAAAGAATTTGTAGTCTCTAAATCTTTAGAATTTTTGATTCAAGAAATAAGTCCTGACGTTTGTCGGGGCTTATTTCTATTTTACTCCCACGTTTCGGTTAATGATTACCTTGATTCTGTTATTTCTCATTATGTAAGTTATGGGAACTTTGCAGTAATAAAAATCAAGATATGAATATTGTAATAACCGGTTCTCTGGGGAACATTGGAAAACCTCTTACAAAATCACTGGTTACAGGAGGACATCACGTCACTGTGATCAGCAGTAAGCCTGAAAGAATATCTGCAATAGAAAAGTTGGGAGCCATACCTGCGATTGGTAGTATTCAGGATGTCGAATTTTTGACCAAAACATTTACAGGCGCTGATGCTATATATCTCATGGAAGCGTGGGAAGGAATAGGAAGTCTTTTTGACAATTCGATTGATTTTCCCGCAGAATTCAAGAAAATCGCTGACAATTATGTACAGGCGGTCCAGCGGTCCGGGGTTACCAAAATTATTCATTTGAGCAGTATAGGTGCTCATTCGGATCAGGGTACGGGAAGCCTGATGGTTCATCACCATGTAGAAAAAGTTCTGGGAACACTTCCTGACAATGTATCCATTAAATTTATGCGTCCTGTGGGATTTTTCAGCAACGTGTACCGCTGGTTGCCAATGATCCAGTCTCAGGGAGCTATTATTCAGAGTTATGGTGGAGACCTCAAAGAACCGTGGGTTTCGCCTTATGATATTGCACACACAATTGCTGAGGAAATGGAAAAACCTTTCATTGGCAGAACGATGCATTATGTAGCGAGCGATGAGGTTTCACCCAATGAAATTGCCGAAGCACTAGGGAAATCAATCGGTAATCAGGATTTGAAATGGAAAGTGATTTCTTCACAGCAATTATTGAATCAAATGATTTCAGCAGGAATTAATGAATGGATTGCTAATGGAATGGTAGCCATGCAGCAGGCACAGGGAAATGGAAGTTTATATGAAGATTTTTATCTGAATAAACCCGTATTAGGCAAGGTGAAATTAGCGGATTTTGCAAAAGAGTTTGCTGAAGTGTATTATAACAAAATAAATTCATAAATGAAAACAGCATTCATAACAGGAGCCAATAAAGGCATCGGCTTCGAAACTGCCAAGCAGCTTTTGGAAAACGGATATTTTGTTTTCATCGGAAGCCGGAATATAGAGAATGGAAAATCAGCAGTGCAAGAACTTAACAAGGCTGGATTTGAAAATGTAGAAGCCATTCAGCTAGATGTCACGGATATTTCATCTGTAGAAAATGCCAGAAAGGAAATTGGAAATAGAACTGAAGTATTAGATGTTTTGATCAACAATGCAGGGATCAACGGAGGATTTCCACAGGCAGCCCTTGAAGCAAAAGCCGAAGCATTTCAAAACGTAATGGATACCAATTTGTATGGTGTGGTGCGGGTGACACAAGCCTTCATCGATTTGCTTAAAAAATCGGTGCAGCCTAGAATTGTTAACGTGTCTTCAAGTGGTTGTTCACTCACGCTGCATTGTGATCCCGATTGGATCTATTACAGTCATAAAGCGGCTGTGTATCCTGCTTCAAAAGCAGCAATGAATATGTACACGATCAATCTGGCCTATGAATTACGGGACACTAATTTTAAGGTAAATGCGGTTTGTCCGGGATTTGTAGCGACTGATTTCAACGGTCACAGAGGTACAGGAACTGCTGAGGAAGGTGGAATCAGAATTGCAAAATATGCCATGACAGGAGAGGATGGACCCACCGGAAAGTTCATTAGTGAAGAATACAATCCTGAAACCGGGGAGACACCTTGGTAATTAATTCAGTATTTTTGTTAGGTAAAACATTTGGAATCAATAGCCCGAGTGTTTTATCCTACGGATAAAAACAATCTTGGAAAGATGAAAGGTAAACAAAATAGGCTGCATAAATTCAGGTCTTTATCTGAATTCCATGTGATGTTTGGTCTCCCAAAACCTGAGCATCCGCTGGTGAGCTTTATACGCCTGGAGGATATGAAGATGCCGGAAGAAGAATTGCCTGAATATCTGGTGCTGGACTTTTATAAAATTGCTTATAAAAATAGTATCGGAAAAGCCAAATACGGACAGCATCATTATGATTTTGGCGAAGGCGGATTGGTATTTACTGCTCCGGAGCAACTGTTTGAGAAACCGAAAAGCAACAAAAGCAAAGGCTGTATCCTTTTAGTTCATCCCGATTTTTTCCTGTCTTATCATCTGGCAAAAAAGATCAGGCAATATGGTTTTTTTTCATATGCTGCGGATGAAGCCCTTCATCTGTCTGAAAAGGAAAAAGAGACTGTATTCTCTGTTTTTAAGATTATTGATGAAGAGCTAAACAGCAGGATAGATGACTTCAGTCAGGACGTCATAATATCACAGATCGAACTGCTGCTTAATTACAGCAGCCGCTTTTACAAAAGGCAGTTTATCACCTACAAAGCAGTTAATAATGATCTTATCAGGCAGTTTGAAACGGTATTGGATTTTTATTTTAATTCTGACCACGAATTGCAGAACGGAATGCCGACTGTGCAAAATGTTGCAGAGCAACTCCATATTTCATCCAATTATTTAAGTGACCTTTTACGGTCATTAACAGGACTCAATACACAACAGCACATTCATAACAGGCTTATTGAAACAGCAAAAGAAATATTATCGACCACCGATCTTTCAGTCTCTGAAATAGCCTATCATCTGGGATTTGATTATCCGCAGTCTTTTACCAGGTTGTTCAAAACCAAAACCAACTTAACCCCTTTGGAGTTCAGGCAGTCTTTTAATTAGAAATCGAAATGTAATTATTTAGGGATTTCCTTAAAACAACAAAATCCCGACAGAAATCGGGATTTGAATTATTATTTCCAGAGCAGAGTGATATCAAAAGGTAACATAATTTTTTTTAGGATTATTCTAGTCGCTAAAACTTTTCCTTTCAGATCGTTCCAAATAACTTCTCAATCCAATCATCACAAATGCCAAAGCTCCAAAGACAATTCCGACCCAAGGATTGTAAGAAACGCCTCTTGTAATGATCATCCAACCGCCTATAGTTGTACCCAATGTCACTCCTAGATTTCCAAAAGAAGTGGCGAGACTGTTTCCGAATTCTAGACTATCAGGTACTGATGAGATCATATATGTGGAGGCGTTCAAAAAACTTGGCGAATACAGAAATCCCCATATTCCTATTACAATAATGGTTGCAGCATTATTTCCGTCAGAAATGTATAGAAGAATGGGTACTAAAATAGTTCCAGAAAGAAAAAAGGCTGTGGTTTTTGAAACACTTTTATTCAACATTTTACCAGCGATCCAATTGGAAAAAACCCCGATAATGCCAAAAAGGAACAACATATAACTTACCATCGTTGCATCCATTCCTTTGGCTTTGTTCAAATATTCAGCAAAATAACTGTAGGTTGAAAACCAGGCGGCGATCATAAAAAAGTTCATTGCCGTACTGATGATAAAGGCGGGTTGCTTCAATATTTTTAATTGACTTCTATACGATTTCTTTTCCTTTATTGGCATCGGCGGTAACACAAAGTAAATGCCTGCCAAAGCCACAATACTCACGATGGCCTGAACCATAAATGAATATTCCCAGAACCATAAACTGGCCAGCCATGTAGCAAAAGGAACCGTCGTGACCATTGCAATTGCAACGCCACTAAAAACGATGCTCATCAATTCATTCTCCCGTTTTTTATCGGCTTGTGAAACGGCCACAGCTAAAGCAGTTGCAATGTAGACTGGTTGCAAAAAAGCGGGTAAGATCCTCACTAACATCAATAGCCAATAGGGTGGTGAAAAGGATGATACAATTCCTGTGATCATAAAAATAAAAATGGAAGTAAGCATTACTTTTTTGCGATCAAAACCTGATGCCAATAAAGTCATAAAAGGACCTGTCAATGCAATAACCAAAGCAAAGGCACTCAATAAATAACCTGCTTTGTCAATGGTGATTTCGTAGTGGTCTGCAACTTGTGGCAATATGCCGATGATGCCAAATTCTGTGGTAATAACTGCCAGAAAACCCAGACAGCCGATGTAAGCGAATTTTTTCATTATTAAGAATTCTGATTTTTAATAAATTCAGCGAGATCCTCCATTAAAATTTTTGTATCATCAAGATATCCACCCATTGTAGAAAATACCCTTCCAGCTTCCCAAGGGTTTAATGTTTCGTCTACCTCAATATTTTGAATATAATCTAATGCCGATTCTACCTGTTCTGATAATTTCATTCTTGTTTAATTTTAAATAGACGGCAAATTTATTAGCAAATTCTTATTTTTGCACAGTACACATCTAAATGTATGGTACAGACAAATTTGTAAGTAATGGGAATCAGAAAAGAAAATTCTACCAATAGCCAGAATGAAAAGTATATCACAGAATGTGATTTGGCGTATGCAGTCTGTAAAATAGGCGGACGTTGGAAAATCCTGATTTTAGGAAAATTGGAAAACGGAAAATTGAGATTCAGTGAACTGAGAAATCAAATCGATGGTATTACCGAAAGAATGCTCACGCTTCAATTGCGTGATCTTGAAAAAGAAGGTTTGGTAAAACGTAAGGTTTATGCGGAAGTCCCGCCAAGGGTAGATTACGAACTGACGGAAATTGCATCCGATTTAATTCCAATCTGGCGGCAGTTGGAAAGTTGGGGCGCAAAGCATAAGAAAATAACAAAATAATTTTACATTGATCTGACATTTGAACATAAATAAATCTATCAGCTGAATCAGTACGTTTTAGAATTTGTTATTTTATGCATTGATGTAGCCAAAGATGATGATTAGAAACTGTTGTGCTTTAACAATGTATTGTAAGTTACAAATGAAAAAAGGCTATCCTCCACGGATAACCTTCAAGACTAATGTATTAATCATACTTAGCACAATGCTGTTTTAAGTTATTTTTGCTTCACATATATCTGTCTGATCATTCCACTTCCTGTACTGCTTGTGATCTGCTGTGCTTTTCCTTTTGTCCAGTAAACAGCTTCAGATCCTCCGCCTGGAACTGTTTGATAACCTCCAACATAAATGTCATCACCGGAAATATCGAGGCTTAATGAAGCAGAATCGTCTGAACCCAATATAACGGGTGAACCATTTTTCCAGTATTTTGACACCAAAGACTGGCTGTTTGGTAAAATTCCTGTTCCAGCAATATAAACATCATTTCCTTTCACTGCGATGGCTGTTCCACCTGCATAAGAAGTTCCATCCTGAATTAGGGTAGGAGTTGCCAGATTTTTAGAGTACCAGGTTTGCAGTTGTCCTGAACTATTATATGACACTGACCACATCATGTAAACATCATTTCCCGAAATGGTAATGTCCTGGTCATCGGGTGTTGTGGTCTGGTCTGACAGATCAGTTCTCTGACCATTTTTCCAATAGCAGGTTACGGGAGTGATCCAATTCTGCATTCTACGTTCGCCAATGACATACACATCGTTTCCAACCACTGCTATTCCTGTAGCAATGACGTTCTGCGCATCATCAGTAAGATTAACCGCTACCCCGTTTTTCCAGTATTTCGCTGCATAGGTAGTTTCCCCCGGCTTCATTTCTTGTCCGGCAATATAGACATCATTCCCGCTGATAAAAATATCATTGGCATAAGCATCCCTGGATCCGTCTGTCAGATTGGTGGCAACTCCGTTTTTCCAGTACTTGGCCACATATTTTCCGTTGGCGTTTATTTCGAATCCTACATTGTGTACATCATCTCCGACAATGGTCATGCCTCTAACGTCGGAGCTGCCTGATCCTTGACCTAATAACACTGCGGTTCCATTTTTCCAGTATTTGGCTTTATAGCCTTCACGACCTGCGGCATAGACTGTAGATTCGGAAGTATTTGCGGGATCATCGTTGTCATCGCTGTTGCTACACTGTATTGACGTAATTCCCGCAAGCAAAATGATGGAGGAAATATAAAATAAAGATCTGATGTTCATAGTAAGATATTTCCTGATCTCATGTCAAAAAGTACGCCGTAGAGACCTGAAAAGTAAAAAGACTGCATAATTTATAGATGGTTTGAGGGACTTAAAAAAAGAGAACATAGAAATCTTCTCTTTTATCAAACCGAGAAGAGATAATTTGTCAATGACCTGTTGAGCAAGTGTACGGAGAGCTTTCTGTTGGACCTGCGTTAAAAGTCTTGGTTTTTGATCAATTACACACAGAGAACCCAAAGCAAAACCATCTTTATCCAAAAGTGGCATTCCTGCATAAAATCGAATATCAGGACTACCCGTGACAAGTGGATTTTCGTGAAAACGCTGATCAAGCTGAGCATCTTCGACCTGCATTAGTTGTTCCGGATTTTGTATGGCGTGAGAGCAGAATGAATGACACCGATCGGTTTGGTCAACATTAAGTCCTAATGAGACTTGAACCATTGCCGATTGTTGTCAACAAAGCTGATCAGGGCGATAGGCGCATCACATATAGCAGCGGCTATCTCTGTGAGGTCATCATAGTCTGCCTCTTCATCTGTATCTAAAATACGATATGAACGAAGAGCTTCCAGCCTTTTCTGTTCATTTAAAAAATTCATTTCAGCCATAAAGGGTTGTCAACTAATGAGTATTAAATTATAAGGGCTGCAAAGGTATACAATTTCATCAATCTCTATTTCTGAAGGGATATTTAATGTCCCCCAACATGATTTTTATCTGATGAAAAATTTCACTGAGATAAAATATCATTTTCTAACTGTTCTGAGAGATATGAATATCAAAAACCCAAAAAAATGTTACCCTGTATGTTTTAACTTTGAAAAATAATGGTATCCGATAATAATGTAATCTTGCGACAATCACTAAACAAAAACTACACCATCATCTTAATGATTAATTCGGATGGAAAGATCGCCGTATCTTCTTTTAAAAGTTCTGAAAATTGTCTAAAATCAGTGATTGCATATAGAAATGTAAAATTATCCTAGAAATTAATGATTTTTCACATAGTTGGTTTTATTTTTGAGAGTCCTGAATATGAGAAAGATTTTTTAGTTGAAGATGATCAGGCAATCAGAGAGGTATTTGAGATGGTTCTGACCTCTGAAAATTATGATGTACAATCGTTTTCATCGGTCAGTGCTTTTACGCAAAGGGATATCAATGTAATTTCTGACCTTTACATTTTATCTTACGGGGAAGCTTTAAAGCGATACATCTTCGATCCGCTGCAAATAACAAGTGCGGGTCTGGATTATAAAAAACTCGTCAGCAAGTGTAAGGCTACGGGCTATGTAATATTGTCCAACAACTTAAAACAAGAGGCAGAAATCTATGATTCTCCTGAACCGTTTGCTGCAGGTGTCATTTATGCTACAGCAGACCAAAGAAAAAATAGATGGATGGCAGCGGTCACCGTTGGTGCTAACAAGTGGTATAGAGCAGATAATATAAAGTGCGTTCTTCCAACACGACCGAATATTCCATTGTGTTCAGGCTGGAAGAAGCACAGCTGCTGCTAGCAAAGGCACTGACAAGGCAAAACAAATTATCTGAAGCTTTGCCGTACGTCAATTCAACCAGACTGAGAGCGGGGTTAACAGCGCTTCCTTCAACGATTTCTCAAAGCGGATTAATCGATGAAATCCTTGCTGAGAACCGAAAAGAATTCTTTACCGAGATGGGACACCGTTTCTTTGATTTGAAAAGGGCAGACCGGCTTCAGTTACTTAATACGGTAAAAACCAACTGGAAAGCATTTCATCAGAGCTGGCCGATCCCACAAAAAGAACTTCAGCTCAATCCCAATTTAAATCATCAAAACCCTGGCTACTGATGAGAAAACTAATGATAATCATCCTCCTGTATTTAGCAGGTGCCTATCAGTCACTCTATGCTGAAAACTAAAAGATCAACACCCGCAGGAAATTGAATGTCAATGGTGCTGTGAATGTAGATGCGAATATCAGTAAAAAAACAGAAACGACAGCCTGGAATACCTGATGAATCGCCAATATAGGTTTAAGATCATGACCGTTTCAGATGATGGACGATGGGCAGTTGTGGGAAAACATTACGACCGTAATAAGGATACCGTTCTGATTGTCAATCATGACCTCAATCATAAGAAGCGCTTTAGTGTTATAGGGATGAATCAAGTTCAGCAATTTTTAAACAATAAAGCCCTGCTGTCATTTGGTTCAGGAAAGGCTCAATATCTGGATCTAAAGACCGGGAATACGTTTAGCTATTCTAAAATAAAAAATGTCTATGCGCTTTCGGAAACGGGTCAATATGCTTTGCTCAACGATCAGGAACAGCTCAGCGTCTTTGATTTTGCAGGTAAAGAAATGTATCGGTTGGAAAGCATTAAAACATTTCCTGTTTCAAATGGAAAAGATCAATGGTATGGGTATAGAAAAAATGATGACGGTTATGAAGTGATTGACTTTTCAGCAGAACAAGCGAAGATCCTGTATGAGACAAAAAATAAGATCCAGAGGATATCGATCAGTGATTCGCAGAATTATCTGCTGATTATCGAGTCTGATCCTTTACGATCTGCTGAAAATCTTTTTATCATTGATCGTAAGACCGGAAAAATAGTGAAGCCGATCGATGGTGTTGCGGAAAAAGGGGAGTATATCGCACTCAATGAAACTAGCCGGTCAGGGAGATGGACCATCACCGGTGAGCGGAAAGTCCCTGCTGATAAGAATCTTGAAATCTGGTATGGTAATGATGGCAATCTAAACCGGCACGAAAAGGGGTTTAGTGCTGTCCGAAGATATTGGCTTTATGACTTCCCAAGCAACCGGTTGACGGTCATCCCTTCAAACCGATTCAGCAGTATCGTGTCTACCGGAAATAAGAATATTTTTCTTGCATTCAATGATGGAGAGCTTCAGGAGTACACCTCTTTGTTGCAAAACTTAAATATGCATTTATACAATACGGAAAGCAGGGAGTTTGTCAAATTGGATACGATTAAAAATGCTTCCCTATATCTTCCGAAAGAAGGAAGCACTCTTCTGTACCGTTCTCTCGATAACCTATGGAAGGTGTTTGATACAGAGCACAACGGCAGGCATACAATACAGGGAACTTTTTTGGAAAATCCCTTGTTTACACCTGATGGGAAAAAAATCTACTTTGAGAGTGATAGAGGATTATTTGTTTATGAATTAGGAAAAAATAGGTTGAGGGATTTGAAAATAGGAAGTGGGAAGCAGGTGAGGATACTCAATAAGAATAGAAATAATCAGGGAGGATCGTTTCTCAATCTCAGCACGGCAATGATAACGGACACGGAACAGGTTTTGGTTGAAGTCAAAGATCGCAGCAGCAATACGATTTCTTTTGAGATCTTGCATCAAGGTAAAAGAAAGACCATTATCCCTACCACTTCGGACTATATACGAGAGATCTATTATTGCAATAAGCTTGATAGAATCTGGTACACTCAGGAGAATTATAACAAGCAGACAGAAATTCTCGGTGTTGAAACAAAGACGATGAAACGGAAGCGTCTCATCCAACCCGATAAGATCGATTCCGCAGCAAAGTTTCTAAGGAATGAGATCATTGCCTATAAAAATTCAGACGGAGTTCCTTTAAAAGGAGTCCTATATTATCCTTTGAACTTTGACCCGGCAAAAAATTATCCTATGACCGTTAGGATTTATGAAATTCAGAGCAATTCGGCTAATCAATATTATATTTCAGGATATAATTATGCTATTGCATTTGATCTGCGGGTCTTGGTGTCAAGAGGCTATTTTGTTTATCTGCCTGATATTGTACTGAGCGCAAAAGGAGCCGGAATTTCAGCATTAGACTGTGTGGATAATTCTCTGGATGCCCTTAAAGATCGATCTGCTATTGACCATACAAGAATCGGATTGATCGGGCATTCTCATGGAGGATATGAGACCAACTTCATTGCCACGCATTCCAATCGTTTTGCGGCCTATGTTTCCGGTGCAGGCAACAGTGATATCGTCCGATCTTATTTCTCATACAATTATAATTTTCACTGCCCTTTTTACTGGCAGTATGAAAACGGGCAGTATAAAATGCCTGTTTCCTTTGCTGAAAATAAAGAACTTTATTTTAAAAACAATACCATCCATTCAACGTACAGATGTAAGTTAAGTATTTCTTTTTTTGGTCTCCCCAATCGATTCATACAGTCAATTAACAAATAATTAAACTCCTCGAATCGGCATTTGAAATGTAGAACAAGTTTTCACAATTCATGATGTACAGTCAGATCGACAGCGTCGGAAACAATTCAATATCTGGCACTCAAACCGATAGCATACGTAGATATATTTATAGAATTAATGACGATGCTATTATTGAACTAAAAATCCTCGAGATTTTGTCTTCTTTTTTTGCCTAACTTTTTAAAATAGGTAGGTGTCAAGCCTGTTATTTTCTTAAACTGGCTGGATAAATGTGCTACACTGCTATAATTAAGTTGATAAGATATTTCAGAAAGGTTCAGTTCGTCATAGAGTAATAATTCTTTGATCCGTTCAACTTTGTGTAATATGATAAAATGCTGGATAGTGATTCCTTTTACTTCTGAAAACATATTGGCTAAATATGTGTAATCATATCCTAATTTCTCACTGATAAAATCTGAAAAATTTTGAATCGGTATCTCATCAGTATAATGAATCATTTCAATGACTACTGTTTTAATCTTTTCGATCAGGATACTTTTTTTATCTTCAAGCAATATCAAACCTGATTTTTTTAGTATTTCCGATAGTTGCTGTCGTTTTTTCTCACTGGTCTTTTCGCAGGTTTCCACGAGACCGAGCTCTAAAGATGAATATTTAATGTGTAATGTTTCTAAAGCATCTCTCACAACCATTTTACAGCGAAGGCTGACCATATATTTGATGTATAGATTCATATAATAATATTGGTGTTTGCATATTGTAGCGATTACAATAAAATAATTAGGCAATCAATGATGATTTGCTTATATGGCAATTATGAATACACCATTTCACTAATTCAAAGGTAGTTGTTTTCTATGGTGATGATACAAGGTCTACTTTTCTTTTTTCAGAAACACTCTTGTGCATGTAGATAGGTTATCGAAGTAATTCTACTCTGTTGCTTCAAATGAAATCATTTTATTTGAACAAGGTTTGCAATAACGTGTGATACTTATAATAAGTATCTTCTAATTTACAATAGTTGTTACTTCTAATAACCCAGCTTTGCATAATCGGAATCAATAAAAAAAAGTAAAAAAAATATGATAAAATCGCACAATTTTTTATTGATCAAAAGATATCTGCTTTTCATTTTCACGCTAATCAGTACGCTGTTGACATCGCAAACACCGGACTCTACACAAACAAAGTTACCAGCAGAAGTTATTAAATATCCTCAACTTCAGATCAAAGGTCTTTTTCAGGCACGTTATATGGTGGGCATGAATAAAGATGTTGATGTCAATGGACTTCATCATGCTGATGGCTTAGGAACCAGCAATAATTTTATGGTCAAGTACATGAGAGTTCAGCTTCATGCCCAGATCAGCAAACGGACGGAAGTAGTAGTTCTTGCTAACCTTGCTGATTTTAAAAATGATCCTAAATCCAGAGTCCTTGAAAATGCCTATTTAAAATATACTTTCAATAAGAAATTAGCGATTACTGTGGGACAATACAGACCTTGGTTTGGTATTGAGGAAACGTATCCTATAGACATTATTAAGTCACTGGATTGGTCAAACCAATATACAGAGTTCGGAAAATTGGGATGGACAAGCTTTCAAATCGGGCTTTCTGCAACCGGACAACTTGAAGTAGGTGATATTCCTTTACAGTACGCCGTTTCAATTGTTAATGGAAACGGAAAAAATCAAGTGAGTGACAACGATAACGGAAAGCAATATTCTACACGATTGGTTTTTGGTCTTTCTAAAAAATACAGTGTCAACCTTGGCGTAAATGGTGGGATAGGCGAAGTCCTTAGTAAAAAGATCTATGCTGTAGGAATCGATATAAGTTCGCTTGTGCATTTTGATTCAAAATGGAGTCTGGATATGCAGCTTGAAGCGAAACAGGCAACCAACCATCTTCTTTATTTTGCTGTTGCTCCTGAACTGAGGACGGGAAGTCCGGATCAATATCTGATTCGTGGCGCTTACTTTCTCCCGAACTTAAGATATGAGGTCGATCACAGGAATCTGAGTGCGTTTGAATTGTCTTGCCGTTATGAATATCTGGATACCAATTTCAGATTAAACTCAAATCCAAGACAGACGATTACACCCATGTTTGGATTAGAATTTTTAAAAAACTACGGGGCTAGAATTCAGCTTGGAGTGCAATTCGACCGTTATAAAAACAGTATAGCAAATACTACGCAGTTCAACAATAATCTTTTCATTGTTCAGGTACAAAGTCGGTTTTAATTTTAACACATTTATGATTATGAAAGAAATAAATATACGGAATACAGCCATAACTTTCGCAGTTGCACTGATCATTTGGTTTATTCCTTCACCTGTAGGAGTTGCAGATAATGCATGGCATCTGTTCGCTATTTTTGCAGCAACTATTTTGGGGATTATCTTAAAAGCTGCTCCAATGGGAACCATGTGCATGATGGCTCTTGGAGTAACTGCACTTACACAGGTGCTCGTTCCGGGAGATGCCGGTAAATCAATAACAAAAGCGCTTTCAGGGTTTGGGGATAAGGTGATCTGGCTGATTGGTATTTCATTCTTCATTGCGAGAGGATTTATCAAAACCGGTTTAGGAAATAGAATTGCTTTTTTATTCATTCGTGTTTTTGGAAAAAGTTCTTTGGGTTTGGCCTATGGATTAGGATTGGCTGACGTATGTCTTGCACCGGCTATCCCAAGTAACACCGCGAGAGGGGGCGGAATTATCTATCCTATTATGAAATCGATGGCGATGAGTTTCGATTCTGTTCCTGAAAAGCTTGAAACCCACAGAAAGCTCGGTTCATTTTTAACGTTAAACAGTTACTATATGAATCTAATTTCTTCTTCCATGTTCTTAACAGGAACAGCCAGTAACCCCATGTGTCAGAAGTTTGCCGCAGGATTTGGAATTAACATCAGTTGGATGTCCTGGGCAGCTGCCGGGTTTTTACCGGGTTTGGTTGCATTCTTGGTCGTGCCATTGGTGCTCTATAAATTATATCCGCCTGAATTAAAGAAAACGGATGGGGCTCCTCAAATGGCTGCACAAAAACTAAAAGAAATGGGTCCTATTTCCAAAGATGAATGGCTGATGTTATTGGCATTCTTTATTTTGTTGGGTCTGTGGATTTTTGGCAGCGCACTATCAATCGATGCAACAACAACGGCTTTTATTGGCTTAACTTTACTACTTCTGACTTCTGTATTAACCTGGGAAGATGTGAAATCTGAAAAAGGAGCTTGGGATACTATTGTTTGGTTTGCGGTGCTGGTCATGATGGCAAGTTCATTGAATGAATTGGGATTTATCGGCTGGTTCAGTGATTTAATTAAAGTGAAAATTGGTGACATGACTTGGACTCTCGCTTTTCCGGTCATCATCCTGGTCTATTTCTTCAGTCATTACATTTTTGCCAGTGCGACAGCCCATGTCGCCGCAATGTATGCCGCTCTATTGGGAGTTGGTATTGCAGTTGGAATTCCACCGATGTTACTGGCCATGATGCTTGGTTTTCTAGGTTCTATTTTTGGAGTCCTGACACACTATGGTCATGGTCCGGCTCCTGTGTTTTTCGGAAGCGGATATGTTGACTTGAAATCGTGGTGGCTTCGCGGCTTGGAAATAGGAATTGTTCTGTTAATTATCTATATGGGAGTCGGTGGACTTTGGATGAAAATATTAGGATATTATTAATCAGCAAATACTAAATATGCTTTCAACATTATCAAGAAAAATACTGATGTGTCTAACTGGACTTTTCCTCTGCTTCTTCCTGCTGATTCATTTCCTCGGAAATCTTCAGCTTTTTTTACCGCAGGAGCAGGCACACCTTCAGTTCAACGCTTACTCACATTTTTTGTCTGGAAATATTGCCATTAAAATTGTTTCTTATGTCTTGTATGCAAGTATTGTTCTGCATGCGATTGATGGTCTAATCATCACGCTAAAAAATAAGAAAACCGGAGCAAAATATCAATATGAGAAGCGGGGAAGAGCCAGTAAATGGTTTTCCAGAAATATGGGAATACTGGGAACTTTGATTTTAATTTTTCTTGTGATTCACTTTCAGAATTTCTGGTATATCTATAAATTCGGAAGTCTGCCGCTGGATCAAGATGGAAACAAAGATCTCTACCTCTTGGTGGTGGCCGTTTTTAAAGAATGGTGGTATGTCTTGATTTATGTATTTTCAATGGTTGCTTTGTGCTACCATATGATTCATGGAATTTACAGCGCTACCAGAACATTGGGATTATTTCATCCGAAATTTGTCAAATGGTTTAAAATTATTGGAACTGCTTATTCAGTCATTATCAGTACAGGATTTGCCCTAATGCCTGTTTACATATTCTTCACTGCCCATTAAATAAAGAAAATATGGATTTAGATTCAAAAATACCGGAAGGACCATTGGAGCAAAAATGGGAAAACTATAAAAAAAATGCAAAACTCGTCAATCCTGCCAACCGAAAAAAATTGGACGTTATTGTAGTAGGGACAGGACTTGCAGGAAGTTCTCTTGCTGCTTCACTGGGTGAAATGGGATATAATGTGAAGTCGTTCTGTTTTCAAGACAGCCCAAGGAGAGCCCATTCGGTTGCAGCCCAAGGTGGTGTCAATGCTGCTAAAAATTATAAGAATGATGGCGACAGCGTTTATAGAATGTTTGTGGACACGCTAAAAGGTGGAGATTTCAGGGCGCGTGAAGCGAATGTATACAGAATGGCAGAATGTTCGTTAAACCTCATTGATCAGGCAGTGGCTCAAGGTGTTCCCTTTGGGAGAGAATATGGTGGCTATCTCAACAACCGTTCTTTTGGCGGTGTTCAGGTAAGTCGAACATTCTATGCAAGAGGACAAACCGGTCAGCAATTGCTTTTAGGAGCGTATCAGGCTTTGATGCGGCAGGTTGGAAAGAAAAGTGTGCAGCTATTTTCAAGACATGAAATGCTTGACTTGGTGACCGTTGACGGAAAAGCGAGAGGAATTATTGTACGGAATTTAGACACTGGGGAAATTGAGAGGCACGCCGCACACGCTGTCATTTTAGCTACGGGTGGGTATGGAAAAATCTATTACTTATCTACTTTGGCAATGGGCTGTAATGGTTCCGCAATTTGGAGAGCACATAAAAAAGGAGCTTTAATGGCTTCCCCAAGCTGGATTCAGGTACATCCTACTTCACTGCCTCAGTCAGGAGATTACCAGTCGAAATTAACTTTGATGTCAGAATCTTTACGAAATGATGGTAGAATTTGGGTTCCCCTTAAAGAAAATGAAACGAGAAAAGCCAATGATATCCCTGAAAGCGAAAGGGATTATTATCTGGAAAGAAGATATCCTGCGTTCGGAAATTTGGCACCAAGGGATATCTCATCAAGAGCTGCGAAAGAAAGAATCGATGCTGGTTTCGGAATTGGTCCGTTAAAAAATGCAGTCTATCTAGACTTTTCGAAAGCTATAACAGATCAGGGTAAAGAAAAAATCCAGGAGAAATATGGAAATTTATTTGAGATGTATCTTAAAATCACAGGATATGACGCTTATGAAGCACCCATGATGATATCTCCTTCTGCCCACTTTACAATGGGTGGGCTTTGGGTTGATTATGAGTTGATGACAACCATTCCGGGGTTATTTGCTTTAGGGGAAGCGAATTTTGCAGACCATGGGGCGAATAGACTCGGAGCAAACTCTCTACTTCAAGCCTCTGTTGACGGGTATTTTATCGCACCCTATACCATTGCCAATTATTTATCACAAGAAATTCATACCGGAAAAATAACGACAGATCATGTAGAATTTGAAACAGCAGAAAAGCATATAAAAGAACAAGTTCAACGTTTCATTGGTAT
>Ga0302215_10001492_pt1 | contig 16747 bp, 15 predicted proteins | sample II_Fen_N3_1_FD_194580 | JGI IMG/M metagenome (GOLD analysis project Ga0302215, IMG submission 194580) | Peat permafrost microbial communities from Stordalen Mire near Abisko, Sweden - II_Fen_N3_1 | ecosystem: Environmental > Terrestrial > Soil > Wetlands > Permafrost | place: Sweden: Abisko...
CCAAGGATTAAAGCGAAAATCACCGAGACAATAGTTAAAATAAATACGACGATATTATTTTTACTTTGTTTAGTAAAAAGCTTAATGAAAGCGTAGGATAATAAGAACAATCCAATTCCAAAAATGTAAGATATATGCCCAGAATATATAATCTGTAGTCCCCACAAAATACCACCCAAAAGTCCTCCCACAAAAGCACCCAAAAGACCTCCTATAATTGTGCGGGGTTTTACTTTAACATCTTCCTTTTGAGCTGCAACACTATTCTTAACTTTACAAAAAATCTCATTGATTTCCGATTCAGTTAAAACTTCAGAATTAATTACAGACTTTAGTTCATTTTCATTATTTCCTTCACTATAAATCCTTAGAGCAAGTTCCTGAATTTTTATTATCTCTGTATTTTTTTCAAGAATTTTATTATATCTCTCCATTAAAGAAACTAAACCTCCTCTATTTTCAACAGTAAGTTCTAAAGCCTTTTTTGCTTCATCTGTATATTTATCTTTTTCTTGATAAGTTTTAGCCAATTCGCTATCAGAATAAGATTTATATCTATCAATAAGTTCTTCAAGCATCTTTAAACATTTAAATTCAAATGTAATTAAAAAAACCTTCCAAATTGGAAGGTTTCGTATTTTAAGACTGAATCTTAATTATTTTGATAATGTAGAAGCGTGGATCAACATATCAACTAATTTGTTTGAATAACCCATTTCGTTGTCATACCAAGAAACTAGTTTCACAAAGTTAGGAGAAAGCATAATTCCAGCGTCTTTATCGAAGATTGAAGTTCTCTTATCTCCGATGAAATCCTGAGAAACTACAGCATCTTCAGTATAACCAAGAATACCTTTCAATTCACCTTCTGATGCAGCTTTGATCACAGCACAGATTTCGTCATAAGAAGCCGCTTTTTCGATTCTTACCGTTAAATCTACTACAGAAACGTCAACAGTTGGTACTCTGAAAGACATACCAGTCAATTTTCCGTTCAATGAAGGAATAACTTTTCCTACTGCTTTTGCAGCACCTGTAGAAGAAGGAATAATATTATTAAGAGCAGCTCTACCACCTCTCCAGTCTTTCGCAGAAGGACCATCAACAGTTTTTTGAGTTGCTGTTGTAGCATGTACAGTTGTCATCAAACCTTCTACAATTCCGAAATTATCGTGAATTACTTTAGCCAAAGGAGCTAAACAGTTAGTCGTACAAGATGCGTTTGATAAGATTTTGATATCATCTGTAAGCTCAGTGTGGTTTACACCCATTACAAACATTGGAGTATCATCCTTAGAAGGAGCAGAAAGAATTACTTTTTTTGCACCCGCGTTGATGTGTGCAGTTGCACTTTCTTTATCTAAAAATAAACCAGTAGATTCTACGATGTAATCTGCACCGATTTCGTTCCACTTCAAGTTGTTTGGATCTTTCTCTGCAGTCACTCTGATTTTCTTACCATTCACCACAAGATCATTACCTTCTACAGAAACTTCTCCCGGGAAAATACCGTGTACAGAATCATATTTTAACATGTAAGCCATGTATTCTGCATTAATAAGGTCATTGATACCAACGACTTCGATGTTGTCTCTTTCAGTCATTGCTCTGAAAACAAGACGACCGATTCTACCAAACCCGTTAATACCTACTTTAATTGTTGACATAATTGTTTTGATTTATTTAATTATATAAAATTATTAGATTGCTAAAATTTCTGAAATCAATAAAAGATCTTTATTAATTTCATTATGTTTTTTGATGGCTTCTTCGATTTCTGTGTACACAATATCGTTAGAACGCATTCCCGCCATTACGCTGTTTTGCCCTTCCATCAATCCTACTACAGCACCATAACCCAATCTGCTTGCTAAAACTCTATCCGCACAGCTTGGTGATCCTCCTCTCTGAATATGACCTAAGATAGCTACTCTGATATCATAATCAGGAAACTCAACTTTGGTCTGTTCGGCTAATTCATAGATATTTGCCAGCTTTTCACCTTCAGCCACAACCACAATACTCGATGCTTTTCCTGTTTTTTCAGCGTTTCTGAAGTTGGCAAACAACTCATCCATACTGTCTTTTTTCTCAGGAATCAGAATATCCAAAGCTCCGGTTGCCAATCCGCTGTTTAATGCAATAAAACCTGCATCACGACCCATCACCTCAACAAAGAAAACTCTGTTGTGCGAAGTCGCCGTATCACGAATTTTATCGATCGCATCCATTGCGGTATTCAACGCCGTATCATAACCAATGGTATTATCTGTCCCGAAAATATCATTATCGATAGTTCCCGGCACACCAATTACTCTGATTCCGAATTCTTCGTTGAAAATCTTAGCTCCCGTAAAAGTTCCGTCTCCTCCGATGCACACCAACGCTTCAATTCCGTATTTTACGCAATTATCGTAAGCTTTCTGGCGACCTTCTTTGGTCATAAACTCTTTTGAACGGGCAGATTTTAGAATAGTTCCACCCTGGTTGATTATATTTTTTACAGAACGAGGTCCCATTTTCAGGAAATCATCATTGATAAGACCATTATAGCCTTCTCTCACTCCGTAACATTCGATGTTATAATAATTGGCAGTCCTTACAACCGCTCTTAATGCTGCGTTCATCCCCGGAGAGTCACCTCCCGAAGTAAGAACTGCAATTTTTTTTACAGCACTTTCTTTCATTTAGTAAAAAATTTCAAACACAAATTTACAAAAACAAGTTCAGATAACGGCAGTATCTTCAGAATACTTTTCATCCTTTAGTATCCTGTAAACTTAAAAGTAAATTGTTTGAGAAATAAATGACATATTCTTTTTATGAAACTCAAATCAATTTTTTCTTATCAATTCTTTTCCGTTAAATATTTCCAGTACCTTTTAGGAACATGCTGAATGTGCAGTTTCAAATTCTTTCGTTCTACAATATTGGTTTTGAAAAAATAACGCTGCCACAGTTTTTGATATTGATTTTCTTCGTCATGAAATTTCTCATGATATTTTTTTAAATCCAGTTTTTCATCAGGATAAAAAAAATCGCAGGTTTCCAGATCGTAAAGAATTCCGTAGTTCCTCCGTAAATCATAAATCATCCATTTTTGATCCTGATAACGGTCTTTGAAATGTTTTCTAATCAATGGCAACACATTAAAATCCGGATCAATTTTGGCAAAGAAAACTTCGTCCTGCATTTTTTCAAATCTTACAAAAGCCGTCATTCGGTGCCTTTCTCTGCTTACCGATTTTGAAATTTTAGCGATTCTTAAAATGTCAGAATCTGCATAATTCTGGAGAACATTTTCTTTAGGATATTTTATGGATTGCCTTACAGCAGACAAAATAACCTGTTCTGAATCTGCTTCTTCCGACAAAAAAACCTTCACCAACTCATGAATGCCTGACTTCCCGATGTTTTCTTCTAATTTATTCAAAACTCTCTCAGATTTCTCCTGTTGAGTAATCACCTCATGAATTTCTGCGAAAATATTTTTCTGATGAAATCTTTCTCTTGAAAAAATTTCCACATCTTTATACTTATACTCGAAAACTTCAAATATTGCGGTAAAAAGTCCGTCGAAACTGCCGTCGTAGAGTAAGGTGGTCATTTTGAGTTGGAGAGTTTTTTGAGTTGGAGAGTGATAGAGTTTGTGAGTTTTTAAAAAATATTACATTATTGAAAAATCTGTTTGTTTAGTGTTTAAATTACCTCTTATAACAAATAAGCTTCAATTCATTCTCATTTCGTTCGATATAGAATTCTCCAATATTTTTTATATGCTATTCAATTTGATCCAAATCTTGAGTAACTTTAGAATTAATAATTTTCGGAAAAATAAGAAACTCAATTTCTTTATATTCAAGCCAGCCACCTAAAGAATTATTTCCCTCAAATGCGTTTTGCCAATAATCAAATTCAAAAATACTATCTTCATTTATAAATAGTTCTCCAATGCAATTATTCTGGATTTTTTTGAATTGAATTTTCCCAAAATCATCAGCATTTTCTACAATTGCGTCAATCAATCGAATCCACTTGGAATTTGACATCAAATGCTGAGAAAATTGAGAAACAGCTTTTTCAATATCTCTAAATTTTTGCTCGTCGTAACTCAAATCCTTTTTAGTTTTCATCAATAAAAACGTGTCAATTTTAATAGACTTTATCAAAAATATTTTGGAATATCTCTGCTTCCGTGAAGCACTCTGACTATGCGAATCTGTGAATCAAGATTTCTATAAAAAATTATATGATTATCTTTCGGAAAACTGTATAATCCTTCTTTTATTTCATCTCGTTTTCTACCGGATTCAGGGTTTTTAACTAAATTTTGAAAAACATTTTCAATTTCAATGAGATATTTTTCCGCTTGATCAAATCCAAATTGAACTTCGGTATAATCAAAAATATCCTCTAAATCTTTATCTGCAGATTCTGATAAAATATAATCATGCTTAGTCATTGTTTTTTTCCTCCTTCTTCTTAGAACGAAGAATGTCTTTTATTGATCTGGAACTTGATGAGCCGCTCCAACCTTTTTCAATTTCAGCTTTCAAATCTTCAATTATCCGATGACGATAAAATTCGTGAAGACGCAAAGCATCTCGCACCACCTCACTTGCATTCTGAAAATCCCCTGACTCTACCTGCTCTGAAATATAATCTGCTTGCTTTTTTGTGAAACTAACATTCATACTAATTCTTTTAGCCAAGTTACAAAATATGTCTAAATTTAGCAAATATGGATAATTTGATTTTAAAATAAAGTCAACTGCTGAGAAAACTGATCCTGAAATTTAGATGTACTTCCACCAATTAGTAATTTTTTCAAATTTAAATCTGTCAAATGTCGAAGAAAAACATTTCCCGCGTTGAAATCAATAAAATATTTCGCACGATTTACTGCTGCTCCTAATTTTTTCAAATGATCAATCGTTAAAACCTGAAAACGTCTTGCCGAAACTATTTTCTTTGCTGTTTTCACGCCAATCCCTGGAATTCTGATAATCATCTGATAATCTGCACTTTGAAGATTGATTGGGAATTGATCAAGATGTCTTAACGCCCAACTTAATTTAGGATCAACTTCTAAATCTAAAAATGGCATATGAGGATCTAAAATTTCATCAGCTTTAAATCCATAAAACCTCATCAACCAATCCGACTGATACAGACGATTTTCCCTAAGCATCGGAACTGCCGTCGTTAAAGCCGGTAATCTGGTATCTTCCAAAACCGGAACGTATCCTGAATAATAAACTCTTTTAAGATTATAATTTTTATAAAAATGATCGGCAACTTTGATGATTTGTAAATCATTTTCGTTCGTTGCACCCACAATCATCTGAGTAGATTGCCCAGCAGGAGCGAACTTGGGAACTTTTCTGAAAATTTTCTTCTCCTCTTTATATTGGGTAATTCCGCTTTGGATATATTTCATAGGATTGAGCATATCTTCACGGTTTTTCTCGGGAGCTAATAATTTCAATCCACTTTCCGTCGGAATTTCGATATTTATTGATAATCGGTCTGCATACAAAGCCGCTTCCTGCATTAAAAGGTCACTTGCACCGGGAATTGATTTAAGATGAATATATCCATTGAAATTTTCTTCCAGACGAAGCTTTTTTGCCACACGCACCAAACGCTCCATCGTGGTATCGGCATTTTTGAAGATTCCTGAACTTAAAAACAAGCCTTCAATATAATTTCTACGGTAAAAATTGATGGTTAAATCAACCACTTCTTCCACTGTAAACGCTGCCCTTTTAATATCATTTGAACTTCGGGAAACACAGTAAGCACAATCGTAAATACAATGATTGGTTAAAAGAACCTTTAGCAAAGAAACACATCGACCGTCTTCTGTGTAGGTATGACAAATTCCGCTTGCAGAACTGTCTCCCAAAGCACCTTTCTTATTCTTCCTAGAACCTCCGCTTGATGAACATGACACGTCATATTTGGCTGCATCGGCGAGGATTTCTAACTTTTCTTTCAGACGGTCAAAATTCATAATTCAATTGCTTTGTTATAATTCTTTTAACGGAAATCACACCAGATTGTAAAAAATATATTTTAAAATATTGAGATCACATTAGAGAAAATCAGAGATTTTCAAAAATTTATGTATTCTTATTTTAAATGATGAATCAAAAAACCTAATATGACTTAGGTGTTCAAAAAACTTTTGTGTATTTTATATTTTTAAACATTTTTAATATTCAAAAGTAAATCCAAAATTGAGAAATATCACTCTTTTTTCAATGAACTTATCCACAATAGGCATAAACAAATTTACTATATTTACCATCATTAATTTATGCGTGAAATCGTAAACGGTCGATTCCACTTATCTTTATCAAAAAAATAACTTACCCATATGAATCATCAACCGGTAGAAGGTTTTTCTAAACTGACAAAACAGGGGAAAATTGACTGGCTTGTCAATGAATATCTAGACAGAAACGCTGATTATCAGAATATACTCAACCAATATTGGAACGAAAATGCAGATCTTCAGAAACTTCATGACGAATTTTCTGAGAATACCATTTCCAATTTTTATATGCCTTACGGAATTGCCCCGAATTTCCTGATTGACGGAAAATTATTTGCTCTTCCAATGGCGGTTGAAGAAAGTTCAGTAGTGGCAGCAGCTTCAAAAGCCGCAAAGTTCTGGATCGATAAAGGAGGTTTTAAAACGACCATTATCAACACAAAAAAATTAGGTCATACCCACTTCATCATAGATGTAGAATCCCATAAACTTCAGCATTTTTTTAATTTTAAATTAAAGAAAAAATTGTTTGAAGCCACAGAAAGCATCACGGCAAACATGAGAAATCGTGGTGGCGGAATTTTAGAAATAAAATTGATTGATAAAACCGCAGAAATGCCCAATTACTATCAACTGAAAGCAAGTTTTGACACGGTAGATTCTATGGGAGCCAACTTTATTAATTCTTGTCTTGAACAGTTTGGTAAAACTTTAAAAGAAGAGATTTCTCTGGAAGAGAATTTCACACAGGAAGAAAAAGATTCTTTGCAGGTCGTGATGAATATTCTTTCCAATTTTACTCCGGATTGTATTGTGAGAGCAGAAGTTTCTTGTAAAATTGAAGATCTGAAAGACGACAGCGGAATTTCAAATGAAGAATTTGCAAGAAAATTTAAACAAGCCGTCACTATTGCAGAAATTGAACCCTTCCGTGCAACAACGCACAATAAAGGGATTATGAACGGAGTGGATGCCGTTGTGATTGCAACAGGAAACGATTTCAGAGCAACCGAAGCCTGTGCACATGCTTATGCAGCAAAAGACGGAAAATATTCTTCTTTGACGCATTGTACGATAGACAACGGGATTTTCAGATTTTGGATCGATCTTCCGATTTCTGTAGGAGTTGTAGGCGGACTGACCAATCTTCATCCTTTGGTTAAATTCTCTTTGGCTTTGCTTGGAAAACCATCCGCACAGGAATTGATGAGTATTTTGGCGGTTTCAGGATTGGCTCAAAATTTTGGAGCGTTGAGATCTTTGGTAACCACTGGAATTCAAAAAGGGCACATGAAAATGCACTTATTTAATATTTTAAACCAAATGGGAGCAACCGAAGAGGAAAAGCAACACTTTGTAACTTATTTTAAAGATAAAACGGTGACGCATCATGAGGTGATCAATGAATTTAACAGATTGAGAGGTCAATAATGTTTGGAATTATTGTCGCAGCTTGTATGTTGGCTTTCGGAATATTTTTAAAGTTGACTAAAAATCCGGGATTTGCTCAGAATAAAAAATTTGCGTGGGTTTTTATCGGAATTGGAGCCCTATCACTGATATTTAAGATTTTAACCTATAAATAAAGCAGGTTTATCAAAAAAACTGTTTAAATAAATTAATAAAATGAAAACAATCACTTTAGTCTTCGGAGCTGTTTACGGAATGCTATCTGTAATTTTAGGAGCTTTCGGAGCACATGCTTTAAAGAAAATATTATCCGTAGAAAGGCTGGAAAGTTTTGAAACCGGAGTAAGATATCAAATGTATGCTGCATTCTTTTTATTGATTGTGGGCTACATTTTAAAATTTGACACCTCATCTCAAAAATGGATTTCCATCTTAATGATTGTAGGAACAATCTTATTCTCTTTCAGCATCTATGGTTTGAGTTTACAGGATTATCTTGGCGCAAATCTGAAATTTTTAGGTCCTATTACTCCGCTTGGTGGATTGCTGATGATCTTAAGCTGGCTGTTGCTGATTTTATATTTTCTAAAAAACAGAATTTAGAAAATTTATTAAGTCTAAAAATATTTATCGGAGACCGATAATTTGCAGACAAAAAGCGGTAAGAAGATCAGAGTGTTTTTGGTTTAAATTTAGACAATATCATGTAAAGTTTAATTTTTAACCTAATAATCTTGAACTTCCGTGTCTTTTTATTAAATTTGTCAACCTTTAAAAATTAAAATATAATAATAAAAATAATATGAATCTTCACGAGTATCAATCAAAAGAGATTTTATCTAAGTACGGAGTAGCAATACAACGTGGTTACGTTGCAAACAACGTAGACGAAGCTGTAGCTGCTGCTGAAAAACTGACTGCTGAAACCGGAGCTCAGGCTTGGGTTGTAAAAGCACAAATTCACGCAGGTGGTCGTGGTAAAGGTGGCGGTGTAAAGTTTTCTCCGAACATGGATAAGTTGAAAGAAAACGCTCAAAACATCATCGGAATGCAATTGATCACGCCTCAGACTTCTGCTGAAGGTAAATTGGTAAATTCTGTATTGGTAGCAGAGGATGTATATTATCCTGGAGAAACAGAAACTAAAGAATTTTATGTTTCTATTCTTTTAGACAGAGCTGAAGGTAAAAATACAATCGTGTATTCTACTGAAGGCGGTATGGACATTGAGCACGTTGCTGAAGTAACGCCTCACTTGATCCATAACGAATTGATCGATCCTACTTTGGGTCTTCAAGGTTTCCAGGCTAGAAAAATTGCTTTCAACCTAGGCCTAGAAGGAAATGCGTTCAAAGAATTTACAAAATTCATCACTTCTCTATACAATGCTTATGTAGGAATTGATGCTTCTTTATTTGAAATCAACCCGGTTCTTAAAACTTCTGATAACAAAATTATCGCTGTAGATGCTAAAGTAACTTTGGATGGTAATTCATTATTCCGTCACAAAGATCTTGAAGCTCTTAGAGATACAAGAGAAGAAGATCCTTTAGATGTAGAAGCTGGTGAAGCTGGTCTTAACTTCGTAAAGTTGGACGGTAACGTTGCTTGTATGGTAAACGGAGCTGGTCTTGCAATGGCAACTATGGATATCATCAAATTATCTGGTGGTAACCCTGCAAACTTCCTGGACGTTGGTGGTACTGCTGATGCTGCAAGAGTACAGACTGCTTTCGAAATTATCTTGAGAGATCAGAATGTAAAAGCAATCTTGATCAACATCTTCGGAGGTATCGTAAGATGTGACAGAGTTGCACAAGGTGTTGTAGATGCTTACCATGCAATGGGAAGCTTACCTGTTCCGTTGATCGTAAGATTACAGGGAACGAATGCTGTAGAAGCTAAAAGATTAATTGACGAGTCTGGTCTTCCGGTACACTCTGCAATTACTTTGGAAGAAGCTGCAAATAAAGTAAAAGAAGTTTTAGCTTAAATCTAAAATTTTTAAATAAATCTAAACCGTTCCATTTTATGGAACGGTTTTTTCGTGATAAAAACTTAAATAAATTACCAAATGAACAGCTACTCTAAATAAACCTTCACACAACGCATTTATAACCGCATATTTATTAAGATAATTGCAATATATTCACTTTAAAAATTTTAACTTTACATTCATTGATTGCTAAAATGAAAATACATCTATATTTTTTTCTGCTTTTATTTCTTAATTGTCAATCTCAGACTGCCAAAAACAATCCTGTTTCCCCAAAATTAGAAATTCAGTTTGAAGACAATTTCCATTATCCATATGCGTTAACCGAAAACAAATTTCTCGTAATTGACACTCAGGATAAAATGGATAAAATATACTCCATCATTCATAAAAAAAACGGTGGACGTCGACTTGCACCCATTCCGATGGTTAATGATGAAGAAACTTTTATCATCATTAAACCTTTCCTGAAAAATTCTAATGACGTTTCTGTAGAAAAAGTAACCTTTAGTAATGAAACTCTTTACATCAAAGTGAAAGAATTTAATAACCCCAATGTTGATATAGCCAATCGCAACTCACCCAATATTATTTTGAAATTATTAAAAAAAATACCTGCAAAAAAAATAATCACCCAATACTAATATTTAAAATTTTACATTATGAAATCAAAAGTACTCCTTCTTTCCTGCTTACTCTTTGCCATATTTAGCTTCGGGCAGGAAAATTACTGGACAAAACTCAGCCGGAATTCTTCGGACGAACTTAAACCAAGATGGACGAATCCAAAAGTTTTTTCTTTATATCAATTAGATTTAGATAAAATAAAAAATGAACTTAAAGCAGCTCCACAACGTTTTTCCGGTAACGAAAATTTAGCAGTAAAATTTCCTGATTCTGATGGAAACATCAGAAATTACATCGTGCAGGAAGCATCGATAATGGAACCTGCTCTACAGGCACAATTCCCAGAAATGAGAACCTACATTGGATGGCAAAAGGAATCTCCGTCAAACACGATACGTTTCAGCATAACGCCACAAACCGGTATTAGCGTTATGTATTTTGATGGTTGGGATGTAAGTTATCTTGATAGTTACACAAAAAACAATTCGTCATATATTATTTACAAAAGAAAAGATTTGCCTAAAAACGACAGACTTTTCGAATGCAATGTTGAAGATATTTTAGATAAAAATATCAATTTAAATTCTTCTGCAAAAGCTCCGCTGGTATCAGATGGCTTTTTAAGAACGTACAGACTTGCATTATCTGCAACAGGAGAATACACGACCTTTCATGGTGGAACGGTTCCTTTAGCAATGGCAGCTATGGTAACAACAATGAACAGAGTAAACGGGATTTACGAAAAAACAATTTCGGTAACGATGGTTATGGTTGCCAATAATAGTTCACTCATCTATGTGAATGCTGCAACAGACCCATTTACCAACGGAACGCCTGGTACAATGATTACTCAAAATCAAAGTAACACAACCACAATAATTGGTTCAGCAAACTATGACATAGGACACGTATTTGGTACTAACAGTGGTGGTTTGGCAGGATTAGGCGTTGTTTGTAATACGAATAACAAGGCAAGAGGAGTTACGGGTTCTGGCGCACCAATAGGTGATCCTTTTGATATTGATTATGTTGCTCACGAAATTGGTCATCAGTTTGGTGCAAACCATACTTTCAGAAATTGCGGAGGTAATGAAAACAATGCTACAGCATACGAACCGGGAAGTGGCTCAACTATAATGGCTTATGCAGGAATCTGCGGTTCTTCACTGAATGTACAAAATGCCAGCAACGCCTATTTTCATGCAGCAAGTGTTGTAGAGATGAATGTTGTAATAAAAAGAACGACTGACTGCTCGGTAAAAACATCTAATAATAATGGTGTTCCGACCGCCGATGCAGGTGCTGATTACATCATTCCTAATGGTACAGCGTTTGTCTTGGCGGGAACAGGAACAGACCCAAATAACGATACTCTCACCTATTTGTGGGAACAGTATGATAATACGACCAATACACAACCTCCGGTGGCAACAGCTACAGTAGGTCCTGTGTACCGATCATTCACTCCTACTGCTTCTCCGATGAGATATTTCCCGAATATGACCTCTGTTTTGGCAAATAATCTGGTTCCTAAATGGGAAGTTACACCAAGTGTTGCAAGAACATTAAATTTCTCACTATTGGTCAATGATAATAAAGTTACAGGAAATCAGTCTGCTAATGATGCGATGATCGTTACCGTAACCAATGACGGCCCATTTGCGGTGACTTCACAACCAACCAATACAACATATAGTGCAGCAAACCCACTCACTGTAACCTGGAACGTTGCAGGAACCAGCGCAGGAACAATCAATACTTCTAACGTTACAATTTTACTTTCAAAAGATAACGGATTAACGTTTAATACGGTTTTAGCGGCAAGTGTTCCGAATAATGGTTCTGCGGTGGTTAATTTACCTAACGAAAATATCGCATCAGCAAGAATCATGGTAAAGGCTTTAGGAAATATCTATTTTGCATTAAATCCTTCATTCTTCTCCGTAACCAGCTTCTTGGGTACATCTGAAACAGGTACAACCAGTTTTTACATATTCCCAAATCCTGCAAAAGATGAGGTAAATATCAAATTGAAAAACCAATCTGATTCGGGGAAATATTCTATGTATGATATGTCAGGAAAATTGGTGAAAGATGGTGAAATTATAGGAAACACCAAAATCAGAACAGATGAATTTCAAACCGGAAATTATATAATCACTATACAATTAAAGAATGGCGAAATCTATAATGAAAAACTGATCATCAAAAATAATTGATTCTTAATCTTATTTAAATTGAAAACCTGCGAGACATTTACCGCAGGTTTTTCAGTATAAAAAATCATAATTTTAATTCTCAAAAAAAAGAGTTTTTCGGCGCAAAACTTGTATTTTTATCTTCGCATGGAAAGTACAGTATTACAACCAAGATTTAAAGATTCACAACATTTTAAAGATTTTTGGGCGAAAGGAAACGGAAAACAACTCATTGATTTTTCGGGCGCTGAGGTAAGTTTTAAAGATTTTGATAAATTTTCAAAATACTTTTATCACGTCGATGAAATGGGTGACGAAGTTGTAAAAGACGTTTATTTCACAAAAAAATACAGCGAAGCATCGAGAGAAATTGAAAATTACATCCGGAACGGAGTTTCAGAGAATGATGACTTACTAGAAAGTGTAAAAAAGCTATTCCAACAAACGGAAACTGTTCCCGATTGGCTTGATTATAATCTACTAAAAAGCGGCGCAGAACTTTGCATGAGAGGAAATATTGACTCTCTGATTTCACTTCGTGATTACTGTCTTATGGGCGGTTACGACTACGCTTATCTCAACAAACCGCTCATCGTCACAGAAGCTCTGAAGAAAGGTGCCGTAAAAAGACTTTCGGAAACGCTGGATTTTTGGGTGAACGTAACAAGATATGATGCTTTGGAAATTCATAAAAAAGGATATGAATATGCCATAAAAACGAGATTCATCCATTCCTATGCAAGACTTTCCATCAAAAAGCATTACAAAAACTGGGATACCGAAAATTGGGGCGAGCCGATCAATTCATGGGATATGATGGCGACTTATATCGGCTTCAGTCTTGTATTTTTGCACAGCCTTCACAAATTGGGAAATACAATTTCCGAGGAGGAAGAAAAAGGTCATTTTCACCTCTGGAAATACATAGGATATCTCTTGGGAGTTCCTGAGCAGCTTTTACCTAATAATAAAAAAGAAGCGACAGAATTTTTTTATCTGTGGACTTCAGTTCAGCCGTCTTCAGATCAAGATTCTGTTTTATTAGCGCATTCACTACTCAACGAATCTTTGGAAAACCCTATTTTAAAATTTGATTTTCAGAGAAAAAATCTAAAATATTTACACATTTGCTGTACTTGGTATTTACTCGATCATGAGGTTTGTAAAAGACTTCAGATTCCTGAAGTTTCTTTCAAAAAAGGATTTCCTGTTACCAAAAGAATCATCAATAAAATATACGATTCCACAATTAGCCGTGAAGCCAGAATCAAAAAAGGAAACAAAGATCAGATGAAAGTTTTGGAAGATTATTTGAGAGTTACTCAAAGTTCAAATTTTCATTAGATTCAAAAAAACATAAATTTGATAAAACATTTTCACTTTTTAAAAGGGATAAATTTTATCATTTTTTAACGATAAAAACAGATCTCAAAAACAAATAATATTAGCATTTGATATTTAAATTACGTAATTTTGATAAATTATTTTAATACAATATGAGCAACATAGAGGATAAGAAAAAAGCACTCGCTTTGGTGCTTGATAAGCTAGATAAAACATACGGAAAAGGAACTGTAATGACATTGGGAGATAGTGCAATCGACACTACGATCGAAGTCATTCCTTCTGGATCTTTAGGATTAGACATCGCTTTAGGCGTTGGCGGTTATCCAAGAGGAAGAATTATTGAGATCTACGGACCAGAATCTTCAGGTAAAACAACTTTAACTTTACATGCAATTGCAGAAGCACAAAAAGCAGGCGGAATCGCTGCATTTATTGATGCTGAGCACGCTTTCGACAGAGGTTATGCAGGAAAATTAGGAATTGATCTTGAAAATCTGATCATTTCTCAGCCAGACAATGGTGAACAAGCTTTGGAAATTGCTGACAACCTGATCCGTTCAGGTGCAATCGATATTGTGGTGATTGACTCGGTGGCTGCATTGACGCCAAAAGCAGAGATTGAAGGCGAAATGGGAGATTCTAAAATGGGTCTTCACGCAAGATTGATGTCTCAGGCTTTGAGAAAATTGACGGCGACAATTTCAAGAACAAAATGTACCGTTATTTTCATCAACCAGTTGAGAGAAAAAATCGGTGTCATGTTCGGAAACCCTGAAACAACAACAGGTGGTAACGCATTGAAATTTTACGCTTCAGTAAGAGTTGACATCAGAAAAGCAAGTGCACCAATCAAAAACGGTGATGAAGCTGTTGGTAGCCGTGTGAAAGTGAAGATTGTGAAAAATAAAGTAGCTCCACCTTTCAAAATGGCAGAATTTGACATTATGTATGGTGAAGGTGTTTCTAAAACCGGTGAGATCTTAGATACTGCGGTTGATTTAGGAATCGTGAAGAAAAGCGGATCTTGGTTTAGCTATGGAGAAACCAAATTAGGACAAGGTCGTGACGGTGTAAGAGATTTGTTGAAAGACAATCCTGAATTGGCTGAAGAGCTAGAAGGCAAAGTAAAAGAAGAGATTATCAACAACAAGAAATAATTTCTGAGATATAAATGAAAAGACAGCTTTTTTTGAAAGCTGTCTTTTTTTTGTTTTAATATAGATAATATATGAAAACAAATTAATAAAAAATGCCAATCTGTCACTTTCTGACTGATGGTATTTTTTTTGAGATTTGAAAATTAAATTTAAAATAAAAATAAAATGGCAAAAGGAAATATCAATGTTTCGGTGGAGAATATTTTTCCGTTGATTAAAAAGTTTTTGTACAGCGATCACGAAATATTTTTGAGAGAACTTATTTCAAACGCGACAGATGCAACTTTGAAATTAAAACATTTAACCAATATCGGTGAAGCTAAAGTAGATTACGGAAATCCGAAAATCGAGGTGAAAATCGATAAGGAAAACAAGAAACTTTACATCATCGACCAAGGTTTGGGAATGACTGCTGAAGAGGTTGAAAAATACATCAATCAGGTAGCATTCTCCGGAGCTGAAGAATTCTTAGAAAAATATAAAGATTCTGCGAAAGATTCAGGGATTATCGGACACTTTGGTTTGGGCTTCTACTCTGCTTTTATGGTAGCTGAAAAAGTAGAAATTATTTCAAAATCTTTCAAAGATGAACCGGCGGTTCATTGGATCTGTGACGGAAGTCCTGAATTTACTTTAGAAGAAACGACTGCAAAAACTGATAGAGGAACTGAAATAGTTCTTCACATCGCAGAAGATTCTACAGAATTTTTAGAAGAAAGCAAAATCCGTGAATTGTTGATGAAATACAACAAATTCATGCCTGTTCCTATTAAATTCGGGACAAAAACTGAAACACTTCCTTTACCGGAAGGTGCAGCAGAAGATGCAGTTGCAGAAACTCTTGAAGTAGATAATATCGTCAATAATCCGACTCCGGCTTGGACGAAATCTCCAAGCGAATTAAAAGATGAAGATTACAAAGCATTCTATCACGAGTTGTACCCAATGCAGTTTGAAGAGCCTTTGTTTAATATTCATTTGAATGTAGATTATCCGTTCAATTTGACGGGAGTTTTGTACTTCCCGAAACTGGCGAATAATTTAAATATTGAAAAAGATAAAATTCAGTTATATCAAAATCAGGTGTACGTTACTGATGAGGTAAAAGGTATAGTTCCAGACTTTTTGATGTTGTTGAGAGGGGTTATAGATTCTCCGGATATTCCTTTGAACGTTTCACGTTCTTATTTGCAGGCAGATGGTGCGGTGAAGAAAATCTCTTCTTACATCACGAAAAAAGTTGCGGATAAAATGGTTTCTCTAATCAATGAAAACCGTGAAGATTACAATAAAAAATGGAACGACATCAAAATCGTGATCGAATACGGAATGATTTCTGAAGATAAATTCTTCGAAAAATCTGACAAATTTGCTTTGTATCCAACAACTGATGGTAATTATTTCCTTTGGAATGAATTGGAAGAAAAAATCAGACCTTCTCAAACCGACAAGGACGGAAATTTAGTCATTCTTTATGCTACCAATGCCGATGAACAGCATTCTTACATTCAGTCTGCGAAAGACAAAGGGTATGAAGTTATTCTTTTAGATTCTCCGATTGTACCTCATTTAATTCAGAAATTAGAAAGCACAAAAGAGAAAATTTCTTTTGCAAGAGTCGATGCAGATCACATTAATAATTTGATTAAAAAAGACGAACCTGCGATTTCTAAATTGAATGAAACTGAAAAAGAAACATTAAAGAAAAACGTTGAAGAGTCGATTAAAGATA